>Ga0209058_1000252_pt1 | contig 44001 bp, 47 predicted proteins | sample GraSoiAngelo_147_FD_185904 | JGI IMG/M metagenome (GOLD analysis project Ga0209058, IMG submission 185904) | Grasslands soil microbial communities from the Angelo Coastal Reserve, California, USA - 14_1009_05_40cm (SPAdes) (version 2) | ecosystem: Environmental > Terrestrial > Soil > Grasslands ... | reverse complement strand
CGCCCATCTGCCGGTCCCAGTCGACCTCGGTGTAGTCGAGGATCGGTCGCGCGACCGCGATGCCGGCGTTGTTGATGAGGATGTCGACGACACCGTAGACGCGGACCGTCTCATCGAACAGACGGGCGACATCGTCTGTTCGCGAGACATCGACGGCGACAGAGGTCGCCGTCCCGCCGGCCCCCCGTATCTCCTCGGCAACCTCCCCGCCGTGCTCCGGGTTGAGCTCGGCGACCACGACGTGCGCGCCCTCGCTCGCAAAGCGGAGCGCGACGGCCCGGCCCATGCCGCGGCCCGCTCCGGTGACGACCGCGACGCTGCCCTCGAAGCGCCGCGTCATGAGACCTCGACCCGATGCACGATCGACCTGTCGATCGAATCGACCGACCTGCATCCCGTGATCGACATCGTCCGGGCCAGCTCTTCGTAGAGAGCCTCCATCATCGCCCGCACCCCGTCCCGGCCGCCCCCGGCGCACGCGATCAGCAGAAGCGTCGCGATGCCGACTCCGCCGGCACCCAAAGCGAGTGCCTTCAGCACGTCGGCGCCGCGCCGGAAACCGCTGTCGACGAGGATCGGCATATCGGGAAGCTCCGTGCGCACTGCCGGCAGCGCCTGGAGGATTGGCATCGCGTAGTCGATCGTCTCGCCACCGTGGGAGCTGACGATCACGGCGTCGGCTCCAATCGCGCGGGCCAGGCGTGCGTCATGCGCGCTCAGCACGCCCTTGAGCACGAACGGCAGCTTCGTCGCTGCGCGAAACCTTTTCAAATCGTCGAGTGTCTTGTGGCCAAGAATCTCGGGCCCTGGCACCTCGTCCCACGCCTTCTCGAGAAAGAAGACGTCGATGTCCATGCCGACCGCGACGCAGCCCAGCTGCGCTGCGCGCTCGAGGTTCTTCAAGACCAGCGCGTCATCCCGGAACGGCTTCACGACGTGGAGCACCGGCGCACCCTGGTCGACGATTCGTGCCAGCTCCTCGAGGGTGACCATCCCGGTCGACATCATGCTCCCGGCGTCGGCAAGGCCCGCCGCGATCTGCTCCAGATATGGCGGATCCCACGGCGTCAACCGCTTCAAGATCCGCGACTCGCAGATGGCGGCGCCCAGGATAGGCGCTCGCAACTTGGAGCCGAAGACCGATGTGGACGTATCCGCCTGAAGCGAGTCGAGAAGGCGCATCTCGAACACGAAAGAATCCATATGCCGGCGGTTGAGCCGGTTCTGGGAGCGGGTCTCGGCGCCCAGGTCGAGGTACGGCTCCATGCCGATCGAGCGGATCCGCTCGAGCCCGCGCTCGTAGATCTCGGGATAGCGCAAGTCAGCTCGCGGCCGCAACGCAGTCGATCTGCACGCGAACGGTCTCGGAACCGGGTTCGGCGGCAAGGAATTTGACGCCCCAGGTGGTGCGCACCGGCAGCGGCGTGGAGAACCGTCGCGCGTAGACGGCGTCGAGAACGTCCGCGTCGGCGGGGTCCGTGTACATGACCTGGGTGCGAACCACGCAATCGAGCGAGCTCCCGCAGTCGTCGAGGATGGCCGCCAGGTTGTCGATCGCCTGTTCGAGCTGGCCTTCCATCCCGCCAGGTACGAGCTCGCCGTTGCCCGGATCGCGACCCGCCTGGGCGGTCACCCAGACCATCCGTCCTTCTATGTGGGCGTGCGGATATGAGCCAGTCGGTTCCGGGCCTCGCCGGCTGACGACTCCGCGGTGGCCCATCAGGCCAGCGACGCGATGCAGTCGATCTGCACCTTCGCGCCCTTCCACAGGAACGCGACGCCGAAGCTGGTGCGGGCAGGCAGCGGCTCGTGGAAGCGCGCGCCGTAGATCCTGTTCATCGAGTCGAGGTCGTCTTCGTCGACGAACTCGATCTGGGCTTTCACAACGCGATCCAATGACGATCCCGACGCCTTGAGGATCGCCTCCAGGTTGTCGATTGCCTGGTTGAACTCAGCTTCGAATCCACCCTTCACGAAATCGCCGGTCTTCGGATCACGACCGATCTGCGCGGTGACATACACCAGGCCACTGTGCTGCCGCGCGTGCACGTATGGTCCGCGCGGCTCGGGCGCCTCTTTCGTCGTGATCGTGCGATCTGGGCTCATTCCATGTCCTCCATCTGATTACGCGACGGCCGATCGCAGCGCCTCGCTCGCGCGCGCCTCGCCGTCGTCATCTTCCCAATCCACATCGACCACCACGTCGGTCGCGCCGGCGTCGCGCAGCGAACGCAGTCGGGACGCCACCTCGGCGACCCTGTTGGGAGCGGCGGTGATCCGGACGACAGCTCGAAACGTTTTCTGGGTGGCCGCTGCCGCCTGCATCGTCGCAAGGCCTGTCGCCAACACGTCCTCCGAAAGGTCCTCGAGCGAGAACTGCGCCACCCACCCGTCGGCGATGCGCCCAGCTCGCTCGAGCGCTGCTCTAGACATGCCCCCGATCAGGACAGGCGGCACGCGTTCCGGGACGGGCCGGCAGTAGATCGCCTCCGGAAGCCTGTAGTGCCGGCCTTCGTATGGCCCGGCCGACCCTGTCCAACACGCCCGGGCGATCTCGAGCCACTCCTCGAGGATGGAGCCGCGCTCCTCAAAGTTCGCCGCCAGCGCGTCGAACTCTTCGCGCAGCCAGCCGGCGCCAATGCCGAGGACAAGCCTGCCTCGCGATAGCACGTCGATGCACGCCGCCTGCTTGGCGAAGAGGACCGGATTGCGCATCGGCAAGATGAGGACCGAGGTCCCGAGCTCGGCCCGCGAGGTCGCCGGAGAGATTGCGGAAAGAGCGATCACGGGTTCGATGTAGTCGACGTCGACCCGCCACGTCACCCGACCGTCGGCCGCAAACGGATATCGCGAGCGGACCTCGTGCGGAAAGACGACGTGGTCGCTGACCCACATCGAGTCGAACCCCGCGGCCTCGAGGCGGGCCGCCATCCGGTCGAGGCCGAGCCGAGCCGGCAGCGGACCCGAATGAGGCAGCTTGGCGCCGATCCGGATGCTCACCAGGCGGCGAGGGCGCCGCCATCGACGGGGACGTAAGCGCCGGTCATGAAAGATGACGCGTCCGACGTCAGGAACGCGATCACCGACGCGATCTCATCTGGAGGCGCGGGCCGGCCGAGAGGCGTCTTCTCCATCATCCGGGCGCGCCGCTCCGGGTCGGCCAGGCTCTTGGCGGACATCGGGGTGTCGACCACGCCCGGTCCCACGATGTTGACGCGCACGCCGTACGGCGCCCAGTCCAGCGCGAGCGTGCGACCGAGCATGAGCACCCCGCCTTTTGACGCGCAGTACGCGCTGGCTCCTGGATTGCCGACCACGGAGTTGATGGACCCGATCATGACGACCGTTCCGCCATGGCCCAGGTCGATCATCGCGCGCACGACCGACCGCGCCGACAACCACGTGCCCTTGAGGTTGACGTCCATGATCCGGTCGAAGTCTTCCTCGCTGAACTCGTGTCCGGGACCATGCTTCTCGACGCCGGCGCACGTGACCATGCAGTGCACGTCGCCGAACCTTCGCAGGGTTTCGGCAACCATCTGGTCACAGGAGGGGAGGCTGCTGACGTCGACCTCGACCGCAAGGGCGTCTGAGAGCGTGCCTGCCGTTCGCTGCGCGGTATCGAGCCTGACGTCGGCGCACACCACCTGATCTCCCCGCGCGGACAGCTCGCGGGCGGTGGCCGCACCGATGCCGGAACCAGCTCCTGTGACGATTGCGACCGTCATGCGCCCTCCCACCAGGCTGTGGCCACGCCGGCTGTGACTAACGAGTGTTTGTTCTTGTTCGAGCCCGGGGTATTATGGTCGCGCCCTCGAGGTTTGGTCAACGCGTGCCTTTGGCGCGCGGCGGAGGTCGCATGCGCTTCGGAGTCGGACTTTTCAGCCTGCAGTGCACCGCCATGCAGCCGCGACACTGGACCGGAGCCTACCGCGACATGCGCGAGCTCGCGTCCCTGATAGAGGAGCTCGGTTACGACGAGCTGTGGCTCTCTGAGCACCACTTCTTCTACGACGGCTACTGCCCGGCGCTGCTCCCCGCGGCGGCATCGGTGCTTTCCGTGACCGAGCGGCTCCGTGTGGGGACGGGGATGCTGCTTCTGCCCATGTACGATCCGGCGCGGCTCGCCGCGGTCGCCACCGATCTCGCGGAGCGCTCGGGCGGGCGGCTCGACCTCGGGGTCGGCATGGGCTACCGCGACGTCGAGTTCGATGGCCATGGCGTGTCGCGCAAGCAGCGCCTTCCGCGCATGGTCAGCGGGCTCGAGGTGCTCGAGCGGGCGGAGGCTGCCGGCGGCCCGCCCATCTGGATGGGCGCCCAGCTCGTCGACCCCGTCAAGCGCGCCGGCCGGCGCGGCCACCCGATTTTGTTCTCGGCCGCCCTGCCGTTCGAGCGATGCCGCACCCTGACCCAAGTATGGGAAGAGGGTTGGGCGGAGTCACGACGGTCTCTGGCCGAGAAGCCCGCGCTCGGCGCCCTCCGCAACATCTGGCTGACCGAGGACAGAAAGGAGCGCGAGGCGGCGCGCGACTGGGTGCGCGCGAGCTACGTGCAGTACGCGGGCCTGGGCTGGACGCTGCCGGCGGTCGGTGACCATCAGCAGCAGGACTACGCAGAAGAGACCGACAAGGCCATCGCCGACACGGTGGAAACGACGATCACTGGCTCCGCCGACGAATGCATCAGGCAGCTGCAGCAGTTCGATGAGATCGGCATCAAGCACATCGCCTTCCGGCTCATCCTCGACGGGGAGCCGAGGCGGGCGCTCGAATCGCAGCTGCGCCGCCTGTCCGACCTCGTTCTCCCGCGACTACGCGACAAGGTGCCGGCTTGAGGCTCGGCCTGGTCCTGGCCGAACGTGATGAGGCGCGGATGGCGCGGCTCGCGGAGGCGCACGGGTTGTTCGGCGTGATGACCGGCGCCGGCGATCCTCGCACGGCGATCACCGCGGCGGTCTACGCGTCGACGGCCACCGATTTCACGCGCGTCATCGTTCGTGTCCTGCTTGGGCAGGAGCAGCCGGTGACGATCGCCGAGGAGCTCGCGGTCCTCGACAACGTGAACAACGGCCGGACGGTCGTGCTGGCGGACACGGGCGACCTGAGCGAAGCCGATGCCGTAGACGAGATCGCGGTATTGCGGGAGGCGCTGGGCAACCGGCCCCTCCAGCATGAGAGTCCGCGCTGGAAGGTTCCCGCCGGCCTGCCCGCGAACGTCACCGCCCCGAAGGCGATCGCCGTGACGCCGAAGCCCGCCCAGCTCGAGATCCCTTTCTGGCTCACTGGTGGTGCGGCAGGCGAGGTGGCGAAGCCGTCGCACCTTGCGGTGCTGGCGCGGGACGCCAAGGCCGCCTCGGTCGAACGCTCGGTCCAGCCCGCGATCGCCGCCATCACCGGCACTCTGGAGGAAGACAGGGAGACGGTCATCGCGTGGGCCGCGGCCGGCGCCACCCATCTGCTGCTCGAGCTGCCCGAGGGCGCGCAACACGAAGCGGCGCTGGCGATGATCTCCCGGTACCTCGCGCCAGAGGTGGCGATGCCCAATTTCCCGCGAGTGATGTCGACCTCGAAGGTGCCTCTTGCGTGGCCTGGCGACGGCCGAGGCTAGACTAGGCGACCGTGTTCGACTTTGCGACTCGCCGGAAACGAATGGACGAGGTGCTGCATGCGGAGGGCGTCGACGCTATGTTCCTCGGACTTTCCTCCGACCTCGAATACCTGACGGGTCTCGAGCGCAACATTCCAACCTTCGGCAACGTCTCGTACGCCCACGGCTGGGTGGGCGGTGCATTCTTCCGCCCCGGGAAAGAGCCGGCATTCATCCTTCCGCGCATGTTCGCCGAGTTTGATCTGCCCCATGGTGCTCCCGGCGAGCTGCTTGTCGTCAACGAGACCGATGACGGCGCTGCGATGTTCGACAAGGTCGCGAAGGGACTGGGAGGCGTCAAGACGCTGGCGATTGGCTCGCGGCTCTGGGGTGAGACTGTAATGAACCTGCTCCACGTGTTCGGCTCGGCTCGCCTGCTTAACGCGGAGCCGATGGTGAACCGCTTACGCCGCGTGAAGTCGAAGGACGAGCTCGATGTCATGACGAAGGCGTGCGAGATCGTGGACGGAACGATGGGCGCGGTTACGAAGTACGTGCAGCCCGGCGTGACCATGCATCAGCTCGTGGAGCACGTCGAGCACGAGATGCGAGCGCGCGGCTCGCGGACGCCGTCGTTCACCACGCACATCAACACGTTCGGCTTCGAGGATGAAAGGGAATCGATCGACGAGCGCGGGAAGCTTCCGCTGCGCGAAGGCGAATCCGTCCTGTTCGATTTCGGCGCGGTTCTCGACGGCTACTGCTCAGACTTCGGCCGCACGATCTTTTGCGGCGAGCCGACCGCTGAGTATCGCCGCGCCCATCAGGCGATGATCGACGCCCAGGCGGGAGGCCAGGCCGCCGCCAAACCCGGCGTGACGTGTGCCGAGGTCAACCGCGCGTGCAGGCAGCCCATCGAAGAGGCGGGGTACGGGCCTTACTTCCGCCACCGTATGGGTCACTGCATCGGGATGGACGTCCACGAGCGGCCGTTCATCTCGGAGGAGGACCAGACTCCCCTCGAGGTCGGCATGACCTTCACGGACGAGCCGTCGATCATGTGGCACGGCAAGGTCGGGGTGCGGATCGAAAACATCGTTGTCTGCGAGGACACGGGGGGCCGCAAGCTGAACTCATACCCCATCGAACTGGTCGCCAGCGTCTGAGCTCGGACGCGTGCGCCGCGCGAAGCTCGACGGCGCCCGCTCGACACCGCTGGGCTCGTGCAGCCAGCATGCCGCATGGCGCCCTGACGCCACCGGGATCAGAGGCGGCGGTTCGGTTCGGCAGCGATCAAAGACGTACGGGCAGCGGGGATGGAAGCGGCATCCGGCCGGCGGTCGCGCCGGGTCCGGCACGTCACCGGGAAGTGCCTCGGGAAGCCAGCCCTTGCCGTCGGCGCGCGGGATGGCTTCGATGAGGGCCTCGGTGTAAGGGTGCAGCGGCGCCTCCCAAAGGCGGCGCGTGGGGGCAGTCTCGACCACCAGGCCCAGGTACATCACGGCGACGACGTCCGCGATGTGGCGAACGATCGCGAGGTCATGAGATATCAGCAAGAGGCCTACGTGCAGCTCGCGGGCCAGCGATTGCAGGAGGTTTGCGACCTGCGCTTGCGCCGAAGCGTCGAGCGACGAGAGGGGTTCATCGAGCACGATGACCGAAGGCTCGGCCGCAAGCGCCCTTGCGATCGCGATCCGCTGGCGCTGACCGCCGCTGTACTGGTGCGGGAACCGCCGCGCGGCGGCCGCCGGCAGGCCCACCTGCTCGAGGAGCTCGGACACGCGTTCGCGCCGCCCCGTCGCCGGCACGACACCGAGAATCGCCATCGGGTCCGCGATCTGATCGCCCACGCGACGGCGCGGGTTCAGCGAGCTGAACGGGTTCTGAAAGACCATCTGCAGCCGCGCGTCCCTGCGGGAGCGGGCTCGGCGACCGATCGGTCGCACCTGGCGACCCTCGAACCAGACTGATCCCGCGGTCGGCTTCAGCAAGCCGACCGCCGCCCGGGCAAGAGTTGACTTTCCGCATCCGGTTTCCCCCACCAGCCCGACCACCTGACCGGCTTCCACCGCGAGGCTGGCTCCTGCGACCGCGCGCACGGGCGGTCGGCCGGGCCGCGTGTACTCGACCTCGAGTTCGCGCAGCTCGAGCACGCTCATGCGGGTACCAGAAGCGGATCGACCGGGCAGGCCAGCCTTCGCTCGTCCGCGATGAACACGAGGTCGGGCACGTTTGTTGCGCATGCCGGCAGGGCGTACGTGCACCGGGGATGAAAGGGGCAGCCCGAGGGCCTGGCCTGGGGACTCGGCGGTGCGCCCTTGATGGACACCAGCGTCGTGTCGTCGGGCGCCTCGGGGTGCGGGAGCGCGGCCAGAAGGCCGGCTGTGTAGGGGTGTCGAGGCGCGCCGAGGATGCTCGGTGTCGGCCCCGACTCCACAATTCGCCCCGCGTACATGACGTTCAGCCAGTCGGCGATCGACGACATGACGCCGAGGTCGTGCGTGATCATGACCACCGAGAGGCGCGACTGCCGGCGCAGCCCGTCCAGCAAACGCAAGATGCCGGCCTGCACGGTCACATCGAGCGCCGTTGTGGGCTCGTCTGCAATCAGGATGCGAGGACCGCATGCGAGCGCGATCGCGATCGCGATTCGCTGCCGCATCCCACCGCTGAACTGATGCGGATAGGCGCCCAGGGCTCCGACTGCGTCGGGGATCCGGACATCGTCGAGAAGCTCCACCGCGCGCGAGCGGGCGGCGCCGGCACTGATCCCGAGGTGGAACCGCATGTGCTCGGTCAGCTGGCGGCCGATCGTCAGCATCGGGTGAAGAGAGGTCATCGGGTCCTGGAAGACCATCCCGATCATCTGGCCGCGGATGTCGCGCATCGCCCGGCGGCCGAGGCGGAGAATGTCGTGACCCTCGAATTGCGCGGAGCCCTCAACCACCGCGCCGGCGGGCAACAGGTCAAGAAGCGCAAGCACGGAGATGGTCTTGCCGCTCCCGCTCTCCCCCGCGATGCCAACGACCTCTCCCATCTCGACGTCGTAGTCGATCCCGTCGACCACGGTGACGAGCCCGGAGGCGGTCGGCAGGCGGACGCGGAGCCCGCGCACCGAGAGCAACGCGGTCATCGATTCTGTTCCTTGACCGCCCACGACGATCGAGGGTCGAGCGCATCTCGCAGGCTGTCGCCGAGAAAGTTGAATGCGAGCACCACCGACAGGATCGCGAAGCCCGGGAAAGTGCCCATCCACCACCGCTGGAAGTACTGCGTGCCGGTGTTCACCATCGAGCCCCATTCCGGCGCGGGCGGCTGAGCGCCCAGACCAAGGAAGGAGAGGCCCGCCAACAGAAGAACCGCGTTGCCGAGATCGAGTGTCGCAAGCACGAGCACCGGGCCCGCAATATTGGGCAGGACGTCGACAAGCAAAGCGCGACGTGATGAAGCGCCTAAAAGCCGAGATGCGCTGACGTAGTCGGCCTCCCCGAGGGAGAGCACGAGCCCGCGAACGACTCTCGCATAGGCGGGCCAGAAAACCACGAGCACGGCCAGCACGGCGTTGCGGAGGCTTGGACCGAGGGCCGCCGTGACGGCCATGGCCAGGATGATGGTCGGAAAGGCGAACACGAGGTCGGTGGCGCGCATCACGACCTCGTCCACCCAGCCGCCGAAGTAGCCGGCCAGGCCGCCCAACACTCCTCCGATCAGAACCGCCATGGCCACGAGAAAGAACGCAAGGGGGAGCGACAACCGAGAGGCCCACAGGACGCGGCTGAACACGTCGCGGCCGAGCTCATCGGTCCCGAACAGGTGGGAGGCGCTCGGGGCGAGAAACAATTGCGCACTCTGCGCGAGGGGATCGTACGGCGCGACCAGTGGAACGAAGATCGCCAGCAGGATCCACGCGCCGCCCAACGCCAGCCCCGCGATGGCGAGCGGTTGGGTCCAGGCGGATCCGATCGTTCCTGGTCTGCGCCCCAGCCCCAGCCGGAATCGCAGCGGGAGGGACCGGGCGCTCATGCGACGCGAATCCGCGGGTCGACGACCCCATACAGAACATCGACCACGAAGTTGACCGCGATGTATACGACCGCGACGAAAAGGCTCACGCCCATGATCGCGGGCAGGTCGAGTGTGGTCGCCGAATGGAACGCGTACTGACCGATCCCAGGCCACGAGAAGATCGACTCCACCAGCACGGTCCCCGTCATCACGTTCGCGAACGCCAGGCCGCCGACCGTGATGATGGGGGGAAGGGCTGCCCGCAACACGTGACGCAGGATGACGGTGTGCTCCGGCAGCCCCTTCGCACGGGCCGCCTGAACGTAGTCGTTGTTGATCACCTCGAGCATCGCCGAGCGGGTGAAGCGCGTCAGGAGGCCCACGTTGTAGGCCGCGAGCACGCACGCCGGAAGAATCAGATGCTGCAGCGCGCTCGCGAAGACGTCGAACTGGCCGGCGATCAGCGCGTCGACCGTGTAGAGGCCTGTCACGTGCGGCGCCGGAGCCACGCCTGGATCAAGCCTTCCGCTGCCCGGCACCCAGCCCAGTTGAAAAAAGAAGACGTAAAGGGCGACCAGCGCGAGCCAGAAGGTGGGCATGGAAATGCCGCCGAGGGAGATGACGCGGAGCACCTGGTCGGAAAGCCGGTTGCGCCGTATGGCGGCGATGATGCCGAGCGTGATCCCGAGCGCGAACGCGATCAGGATCGACGTCAGCGCGAGCTCGGCCGTGGCCGGCACGTACTCGCTCAGGTCGGCGCGGACCGGCCGGTGGCTCTGCTCGGATTCGCCCAGGTCGCCGTTGGCGAGGTGCTGCAGATAGAGCGCGTACTGGACCGGAAGCGGCTTGTCCAGGCCGTAGTGCTCGCGAAATGCCTGGACGGCGGCGGGGTCGCCGATGGCGCGCTGCCCGAGGTTGGCGGCCGCGGGATCGCCGGGTACGAGCTCCGTCAAGGCGAATGCGACGAAGGTGATGCCTAACCCGAGGAGGATCAGGGCCGCCAGGCGCCGGCCGAGGAACCTGAGGAAGAGGCGGGATGGCAGCCGCGGCTGCCACCCCCGTTGGAGCTCCTCTCGGTTAGCCGCCCGCGCCGGCGACGTCAATGGTCCAGGTCGGGTTGTAGTCAGCGCCCGTCACGCCTTTGGTTGCGACCACCACCTGACCCGGCTGGATGAGGGGGAAGAAGGGTCCGTCGGTGTTCAACTGACGCTGGATCTGCTGAAAAAGCTGTCCCCGCTGGTTGTTGTCGGTGGTCGAACCGGCCTGGGTGCCGAGAGCCTCGAGGCTCGAATCGGCGCCCGCCGCCCAGCCTGCGCGCAAGCCGACCAGCTGGCCAGGCAGGAACACCAGGTAGTCGTTGGGGTCGGGGTAGTCAGGTCCCCAAAGCCACAAACCCAGCTGCTCCTTGCCGGCGCGATAGTCCGCGAGAGCCACGGAGATCGGGCTGCCCGTCAGGTTGACCTTGATCCCGACCTCCTGGAGGTTCGCTTGAACCTTCTGCGCGAGCGTGCTGAACGACAGGCCGTTCAGCGTGAAGTCGCTTGGGAACCCGAGGTTCACCGTGGGGTTCGAGATCCCGGAGGCCGCAAGCTCGGCTTTGGCCTTGGCAACATCGCGCTTGACCGCGTCCGCCTGTGTGAGCGCTCCGAGGAACAGGCTCGGCACGACCCCGGGAGTTTGAATCGCGCCCACTCCCGCCAGCTGGACGAAGGACTGGTAGTCGAGCCCGTAGCGGATCGCGTTCTGAAAGTGCTTGTTCGGGGTGATCGACGAGATCTTCGGGTTGTTGTTCGAGAACAGGAAGAAGACGTTGGGACCTGGGATGGCCTTGACCTGGAGTGAACTGTTGCCGTTCAGCGTCGATGCCTGGTCTGGCGACAGGTCGAGCGCGACCTCATCCTTTCCTTTCTGGATGTTGATCAGCTGCGCCGGAGCCTGGACGTTGCGCACGACGACGGTGTTGTAGAAAGGCTTCGTTCCCCAGTAATTCGGGTTCGCGGTGAGGTCGACTTCGGATGTCGTGCTGAACGACTTCAGCGTGTACGGGCCGGTGCCGGCGGACTGGCCGTTGAGGAACGATTCCGCCTGGTCGGCCTTGTCCGCGCCCGGCTGGTCGGTACCCCCGTGAGCCTTCACGACCTTGGAGTTGACGATGCCCAAGGCCGGGTTCGGGATGATGAACGGAATCGCGGGGTTCGCGTTCTTGGACGTCAGGACGACGGTCGAGGCGTCTGGGGCGGAGACCGTCACTCCGTCCAGAAGGAACGAGGGGTTGCCTTTGATGTTGATCAGCCGGTTGAACGAGAATGCGACATCCGCCGAGGTCAGCTGCGTGCCGTCGGTGAACTTGATGTCGTTGCGCAGCTTGAAGGTGTAGGTCTTGGCGTCGGGTGACGCGGTGTACGAGCTCGCCACCGCCGGAACAGGGGTCGCCGAGTCGGGGCCCTTGAACGTCAGCAGCGTGCTGTAGAGAGCCTTGGCGATGATGCCGCCGGAGACCTCGAACTCACGCTGAGGGTCGGCGGTCTTCATGTCGAACGACTTGTCGACGACGAGCACGCGATTTGCGGATGGGGTGTTGGTCCCGCCTCCGCAGGCGGCCAGCGCGATGAATGCTGCTAGCGCCACGCTGACCCTGACCGAGCGACGATATCGTCTGGCGGCGATCATTGCGGTTTTTCTCCTTCTCGAACCAAAGGGGGGCTGCAATAATATGCCGCTCCACGATGGATGAACGCTCGGGCTTGGGTCGGCCCGAATCCGTCCTCTTCGACCTTCGCGTCACCGTCGACCGGATCGAAGGCCGCCCGGTCTGCGGTCTGGCGGTCGGTGACTACTTCGAGGTGACCGAGTCGAGCCGACTCCGGATCCCTGAAGGCCGCCACTTTTGCATGTTCGCGATCGCGGCGGCGCTGCCATTACTTGCGGCCAAGCAGCGTCAGCTGGATCCTGGCGACTGGCTTGAAGTGGATGCGCTCGTGGCTTGTCCGGACCCGGATGAAAGGCTTGTCATGCGCATCGAGCGAACCGGGCGGAGGAGGATCCCAACCGAGGAACTGACTTGAAGCGGCGCTTCGGCATCGGCCTGCGCGGGAACCTGCCGCCTGGTGCGTACGGGCGCCTGGGCCGGCTCGCCGAGGATCTCGGATTCGACGTTGTCAGCGCGTTTCACGACCTGGGCGACCAGCCCGCGATCGTGCCGCTGCTCGAGGTCGCGCGGGCCACGCGACGAGTGGCCGTAGGGCCGGCCTGCCTCAACCCGTACACCATGCGCCCGGCCGAGATCGCGGCCGCGATCGCGAAGCTGGACGCGGCCTCAGGCGGTCGCGCCTACCTCGGCCTCGCGAAAGGCGCCTGGCTCGACACGATCGGCATCACGCAGGTGGATCCGGCCACGGCGGTGCGCGGCGCGGCCGCATTCGTTCAGTCGCGGACGAAGGTGCCGCTTTTGATCGGTGGTTGGGGCAGGCGGATGGTCGCCCTTGCCGGGGAGATCGCTGACGAGCTCAAGGTCGGCGGCAGCGCGAACGCCGATATCGTGCCGCTGATGCGGCAAAGGCTCGCGATCGGAGCGGCGCGCGCCGGCCGCCCGCCAGGGGCGACGGGCATCGTCCTTGGCGCGGTCACGGTCGTCGACGAGGATGGTGTGGCGGCCCGACAGCTCGCGCGAGACGCAGTGGCCCGCTACTACGACGTCATCGCAAGGTTCGATCCGACCACGCCGATCGTCGCCGGCAGCGCCCAGCTGCCAGATGAAGTCCTCGACCGCTTCGCGTTCGCCGGCACGCCGGATCAGGTGACGCGTCAGGTGGACAGGATCTTTGCCGCGGGCGCCTCGCGCGTGGAGTTTGGGGCCCCGTTCGGCCTCGACCCGGTGGCTGGGTTGCGGCTGCTGGGTACGCGCGTGCTTGCGGGCCTGTGAATGGGGCGTACCGCGCCGTGGTTTCGACCGTCGTTGCTTTCTCGTACATTTCCAGCCAAGCGCGATGAGTCTTAAGCCGCTTGATGGCGTCAAGGTGCTGGCCTTCGAAATCCAGGTGGCGGGGCCCTACTGCACGATGATGCTCGCCGACCAGGGGGCGAGCGTCATCAAGGTCGAGCGCCCCGAGGGAGGCGATACCGCGCGGGCCGGTGCGCCGCGGATCACGAACGACCGGGGCGAGACGCAGAGCGGCTACTTCCTCCGCTTCAATCGCAACAAGCGCAGCGTCACCTTGAACCTGAAGAGCGACAAGGGGAGGCGCCTGTTTGCCGAGCTGGCCGAGAAGTCGGACGTCGTGGTCGAGAACTTTCGCCCTGGCCTGCTCGACGAGATGGGCATCGGTTACAAGGGCCTGTCCGAGCGCAACCCGGGCTTGATCTACGCGTGCATCTCGGGTTTCGGCAGTCTCGACGGCTTCCTCGGGCCCTACAGCAAGCGGCCCGCGCTCCCCTTCGGGGAGAGGGTCGGGGAGAAGGGCTTAAGCCCACGCAGCGTCGGGCAGAAGGGTCGTGAGAGGGGCGTGAACTCCCCCTCTCCCCTTCAGGGGAGAGGGTCGGGGAGAGGGGCTTAAGCCCACAATCCCCGTACAAATTGGATCCCTCTAGGCCACCGCATCCGGCTCGTATGAGCCGAACACCCCGCGCAGCGTCTCGCTGATCTCGCCGACCGTCGCATACGCGCGGACCGCCACGATTGTCGGCTGCACGATGGAGGTCCCATCACGCGCCGCACGCTCCAGCCCTGACAGCGCTTCACGCACGGCGGCCGCGTCGCGCGTCGCGCGCACTCGGCGCAGGCGCTCGACCTGCTCGGCCTCGATCGCCTCGTCGATCGCGAACGGATCCGGCCCTTTCTGTCCGTCCTGGACCACGAAGCAGTTCACGCCAACGACCCGACGCGCCCCGCTGTCGATCTCGTTCTGGATGCGATAGGCGGATTCGGTGATTGCTCCTTGAACCACTCGGACTCGATGCACCTCAGCGCCCCGCCAAGCTCGTCGATCTTGCCGAGCTCGGTTCGCACGCGACTCTCGATCTCCGCCGTCAGCGCCTCGATCGCGTACGACCCGCCGAGGGGATCGACGACGTTGGGGATGCCGGTCTCTTCGAGGATCACCTGCTGCCTCCGCAGCGCGAGGGTCGCCGCCGCCTCGGTCGGCACCCCGAGCGCCTCGTCGAAGGCGGACGTGTGCAGCGTCTGCACACCGCCGAGCACCGCGGCGAGCGCGTTGATGCTCACGCGCACGACGTTGACCAGCGGCTGCTGCCCGGTGAGGTTGGAACCCGCTGAGAACGCGAAGATGCGAAGCGCGCGGCTCTCCGGATTCTTGGCGCCGAACGTTCGGACATGATCCAGTCCCAGACCTTGCGCGCGGCGCGGAACTTGGCGACCTCCTCGAGCAGCTCCATATCGGCGGTGAGAAACGTGAACAGCGAGGGCGCGAAATCGTCGACCGAAAGGCCTCGCTCGACGGCGGCATCGCAGTACGCAATCCCGTTCGCGAAGGTGAACGCCAGCTCCTGGATCGCGTTCGCGCCGGCTTCCCGCATGTGGTAGCCGCTCATGCTCAGCGGGGTCCAGGCGGGCAGGTTGCGGGCACAGTATTCGATCACGTCGGCGATGATCCGCAATCCCGCCCGCGGCGGATAGATCTGCGTGCCACGAGCTATGTACTCCTTGAGCACATCGTTCTGGATCAGGATCTTGACGGCGTTCGGGTCGTGTCCTTTCTTTTCGGCGCGCGCAACGTTGAGCGCGAGCCACAGATGGCCGATCGAGTTCGCCGTCGTCCTCATCTGGCGAATGCCGTCTAGCGGTATGCCGTCGAAGAGCACCTCCATATCGGCGAGCGAATCGATTGCGACCCCGACGCGGCCGACCTCTCCAAGCGCAAGCCGGTGGTCGGAGTCGAGTCCAAGTTGCGTGGGCAGGTCGAGCGCGACGGAGAATCCTGTCTGGCCGGCGCGCAACAGCTCCTTGAAGCGCGCGTTAGTCTGCTCGGCCGAGCCGAAGCCCACGTACTGGCCCATGATCCATGGCTTCTAGAGGTACATCCGCTGCGTGATACCGCGCGTGAAGGGCGGTTGCCCCGGAGCTTCTGGTTCGGTGGCTGCGGCGGCGGAGATCTCCGCTCCGCGGTAGACCGAGGCCAGCGGGATCCCCGAACGTGTTTCGGCCATATGCGCTCTTGCTCGGATGCTACCGCTCAAGCGCGCGCCTCAGGGTTGCCGAGGCTCCGAAGAGCATGAGCTCGTTATTGCTCACCGTGACGAACCGAACGCCGTGCTCCACCCAGAAGCGAGCGGATTGCGCATCGGGCACCCAGATCCCGACAGCCACCCCGCGCTCCGCCGCGCGTTCGACGATCTCGGTGGTCGCCTCGCGGACTTTCGGGTGGTCAAACTGGCCCGGCAGCCCGAGCGATGTCGACAGGTCGTAGGGTCCGATGAAAATCACGTCGAGGCCGTCGATGGCGAGGATGCTGCCCAGGTCGGAGGTCGCCAGGCGCGCCTCGACCTGGAGCACGATCATCGCTCGCGGCGCGCCGTCAGCGGTCAATGTCGTAAAGGGCACCGCCGAGTAATGCAGCTGTCGTGTCGACGGCGAGGCGCCGCGCGACCCGTGCGGCGGAAACCTCGTCAACCTGACCGCAGAGGCACCTACGTCTGCCGAGGTCACCCCGGGCGTCACTATCCCTGCCGCCCCGAGGTCGAGGGCCTTGCCCACGTCGTGCGGCGCGCTTGACGGCACCCGGACGAATGGCGCGGTCTCGGCCGCCTCCGCCGCGCGAATCAGGTGGGGGAGCGTCTCCGCGCCATAGGGACCGTGCTCCAAGTCCAGGATCACGAAGTCCCAACCGGACCAGCCCAGGATCTCGACCACCTCGGGGCTCGGCGTCTGCACCCAAGTCCCGTAGACGACCGCCCCGGAATCGAGCGCCTGCCTCAGGCGCTCAGGGTTCATGAAGCCGGCGTTCGGTGGAGAAGGATCTTGATGGTCCCCGCGACGCACACCGCGCCATCCTGGTTGCAGATCTGGAAGTCGACATCGGCCAGACCGCGTCCATCACCCTTGGGCTGGAGCCCAGCGATCTTCGATGTATACGTGATCGTGTCGCCGAGTAGCACCGGATGGACGAACCTGACTTTGTCGAAACCGTAGAGCGCGACCACCGCCGCGCCAGAGATCGGCGCCATGCCGGTCATCATCGAAACCAGCAGCAACCCATGCGCGATGCGCGAGCCGAACGGTCCTTGCGCTGCGAACGCGGCGTCGTTGTGCAGCGGATTCCAATCGCCGCTGACCGCGCTGAAGAGTGCGATGTCGGTCTCGGTCACAGTTCGGCCGCGAGTGCCGGCGAAAACATCGCCGACGCTGAGTTGATCGAAGTACTTGTCCAGCAAAACGGTGACCCCTCTACGGACCGGGAAGCGCCGAAATCATATACCCGTCGTGATGTCGCGAAGCCGCCGAAACAAACGCTCGTTAGCCAATACAATCTGCCGGTGAGGTTCGCCGGGCAGACCGCGATCGTTACCGGGGCGGGGCGCGGTATGGGCCGATCCGTCGCGATAGGACTCGCCGCCGAGGGTGCGAACGTGGTCGTGGCCGATGTCGATCAAAACGCGGCCGCCGACACGGTCGCCGAGATTCAGGGCGCAAAAGGCCAGGCAATGTCGGTCGTCATCGACGTAAGCAAGGTCGATGACGTCCGCCGTCTGTTCCAGACCGCGATCGAGGCGTTCGGCGGCGTCGACATCCTGGTCAACAACGCGGGAATCGGCATCCCCAAACCGCTGCTCGATTACACCGAGGCAGACTGGGACAAGCAGCTAGGGGTCAACCTCAAGGGGATGTTCTTCGCGACGCAGGAAGCGGCACGCGTCATGATCCCGAAGCGGCGCGGAAAGATCGTCAACTTCGCTTCGACAGCTGCCTTCGTCTCCTCGTCGACGCCCGAGACCGCCTACGACATCAGCAAGGGTGGTGTCCGCCAGCTCACGATCTCGGTCGCGGCGGAGCTCGCGCCGCACCACATCAACGTGAACGCCGTCGCGCCGGGGACGATCATGACCGAGCTCACACTGAAGGTCCTCGATACGGAAGAGAAGATGGCGCGCGCGTCCGCCAAGATTCCGATGGGCAGGCTCGGCAAGCCGGAGGACATGGTCGGTCCTGTCCTTTTCCTGTGCTCGGATGAGGCGGATTACGTCACCGGCCATACGCTGGTCGTCGACGGCGGGTGGTTGCTTTTCTGACATCCATCCCCTTGACGCGCGGCGGCAACCTGCTTGGGTTTCGGCCCAGGCTCTGGCTGATGACGTTCGGTCATGCGGTCATCGACGGAAACCCGGCGCTCATCTTCGCGCTGGTGCCGGTCATCGTCTCGCATCTTCGGATCGACCTCGCGCATGCGGGAGCGCTCGTCACCCTCTTGCTGATGACCTCGAGCATCACGCAGCCTGTTTTCGGCTTCCTCCAGGACCGGCGACCATTGTTTCCGACCGCGAGCCTGGGTCTGCTCCTTGCCGGCGCGGCGATGGCCGCGACCGGCTTCGTCGCGACCTACGCGCAGATGGTCGTGCTCGTACTGATCGCGGGCCTGGGTATAGCCGCCTTTCATCCGCAGGCGGTGGCCCAGGCCGGGCGGGCGAGCGACGGCCGGACCGAGTGGGGTATCGCGATCTTCTTCACCGGCGGATCGACCGGTACGGCGATCATGTCGCTGGCCATAGTGCCGCTCGTCGCGATGTTCGGGCCGCACGCCACCCTGGTCGCGCTTGTGCCGGCGGTCGTCACGGCGGCGCTGTTCGCCCGTGCGTACTCGACATGGCTCGGGGCCGAGGCAAGGGCAGAGGGATCTCCGACCGCCGCGTCGTCGATGCGCGCCGTCGCCCGTCCGCTTTCGCTGCTGCTCACGGTGTCGATCCTCCGGTCCGCAGTGCTGACCGCTTACCTCGCGTTCCTTCCCGCCCTGGTCGTGTTCAGGACCGGCAGCCTCGCGCTTGGCGCCGCGGCGCTTGCCGCCTTCCTTTTCGCTGGCTCCGTCGGGGCGCTGCTCGGCGGGGCGGCCGCGCACAGGTTCGGCGGATCACGCGTGGTCACCGTGTCGCTCATCACAGGCATGGTCGGCCTGCTTCCCGTGTCGTGGTTGCCGGCTTCGATCCTCGTGCCCTGGATGTTCGTCGCGGGCGTCCTGATGTTCGCTTCGGAGGCCCAGGTGACCGCGCTCGCACAGCGTCTCCTGCCGGCTTTCGTAGGTGTAGCGTCCAGCCTGATGATGGGCGTCGGGCTCGGCATCGGCAATGTCGGCGCCTTCGTCACCGGTGCGATCGCCGACAGGCGAGGCATCCAGTTCGCGATCACCGCGGTGACGCTTCTGCTTGGAGCCGCCGCGGTCGCTTCCATCCTCTACATGCTGTCCCTGCGTAAGGTTCGCGCTTAGCACGATGCGTTTCGGCATCGGCATGTACAGCACGCAGCGGCCGCCGGATTCGGCCCGGACGCATCGTGAGCTGTACGAGGACATGATGCGCGAGGCCTTGCTCGCCGAAGAAGTCGGTCTCGACTCGTTCTGGATCGCCGAGCACCACTTCGCACCGGACGGGTACGCCGCGGCAGTCATCCCAATCTGCGCCGCCGTGCTCGGTGCGACGCGGCGGCTGACGGCGGGCACCAGCATCGCCATCGCGTCCTTCTACAACCCGATCCGGCTGGCCGAGGACGCCATCGCGCTCGACCTGCTGAGCGGGGGCCGATTCGTGCTCGGTCTGGGAAGTGCCTATCGCCCCGACGAGTTCGCCGGCATGGGGATCGCCCCGGAGACCGACGAGGCGCGACTCGAAGAGGTCACCGAGATCCTGGAGCGCGCATTCGCCGGAAGGCCCTTTGCCCATCGCGGCCGCTTCTACGAGATCCCCGAGGTGACGATCACGCCGGCGCCCGCCACGGAAGGCGGGCCGCCGATCATGCTCGCGGGCGACGGAGTCGCGGATCGCGACGCCGTGCGCGCGGGAGAACGCGGCAAGCGGTACATGGTCGATCCGTCGCTGCCGCTCGACGAGGTGACGCGCCTGGTGTCGCTGTACGACGCCGCGCATCGGGGCGATTCACCGTTGGAGCTGCCGCTGTTCAACTACGGCTTCGTCTCCGACGACTCAGACCCGTGGCTCGAGATGCGCGACGGTTTCACGTATCTGCGGCAAACGTACGACCGGTGGGCCGGACGCGACGTGCGCCAGGTACATAGGGAGAATCACCGGCTGATCCTGGGCAGCCGCGAAGAGATGGCGGAGCAGGTGCTCGATTACCGGCGCCGTTTCGGAGACAGGCTGCACTTCATCCTGCGTCTCAACTACCCAGGGCAGGATCCCGCGAGCTCCGAGCGCGCGATCCGCGCGTTCGGCGAGGTTGCGACCATGGTGAGGAACCGCATCGCAGGCGAAACCGCGTGAGCGTGAGGACGATCGAGACGATCGACACCCACACCCTCGGCGAGCCGACACGCATCGTGCTTCGAGGATTCCCGATCCTCCGTGGCCGGACGCTGAAGGATCGCTCGCGCGACCTGCTCCGCCGCCACGGGCCGCTCCGCCGCGCGCTCATGTGGGAGCCTCGCGGGCACCATGTGATGTTCGGCGCGATCGTGGTGCCGACCGCAGACAAGAGAGCGGACGTCGGGCTTGTGTTCATGGACGGGGGCGGGGCTGTCGACATGTGCGTCCACGGCACGATGGGCGCCGTCACCGCCCTCATCGAGACCGGCCGCCTTCGCGTCGGCCGGGATGGAGTCGTGAAGGTCGACACGCCCGAGTCGGTGGTCGAGGTGAGGGTCAGGCGATCGAAAGGGCGCGTCGACGCGGTCGAGCTCCAGGGCGTGCCCAGCCGCTCGATCGCGACCGCTCTGCCCGCTCTATACCGCGGGGCGGAGGTGTCCTACGACCTCGCGTTCGGCGGCAACCTGATCGCCATCGCGCGTGGTGCGGACCTCGGCGTGAAGGTCGACGCGAAACACTTCCGCGCTCTCGTCGATGCCGGGATGGAGATCAAGACCACCGCGCAGCGGGCGTGGAAGGTATCACGTTCGCGCCTCGGCCCGTGGCCCGAGGTGGTGTCCGCGCTGATCTACTCGCGGCTCGGCAAGGGCCGGTACCGAGACCTCATCGTCTTTCGCGACCGCTCTGTCGACCGCTCGCCTTGCGGCTCCTGCGTCTCCGCGCTGATGGCCAACCTTCACGGATCCGGCCGGCTCGAGCTCGGCGAGTGGATCGAATGCGAGAACTTGCTCGGCCTCGCGTTTCGCGCCCGACTCGTCGAGCGCGACGGCCGGCTCATCCCGCATCTGTCAGGCTCGGCGCACATCACGGGCGAGCACCGGTTTCGGATCGACTCGCGCGATCCTTTGCGCCACGGGTTTCAGCTCGCGTGAGCGCGGGCCGCCTCGAGGTCGGCGTCGTTCTGCCGACCTATCGGGCGCTGGCCAGCGCTGAGAACATCGCCCGCGCGGCGGCGCTGTCCGAATCTCTGGGCTTCGACTCGGTGTGGGTGACCGACCACGTCGTGGTACCGACGGCGAGCGTGGAGGCTTTCGGGCCGACCTTTTTCGAGGCGATGACGGTCATGTCCTACGTCGCAGGCATCACCACGAAAGTCAAGATCGGCGCCGCGATCCTGATCGTCCCTTACCGCCATCCCCTTCTCCTCGCCAAGATGCTCGCGACCGCGGACCAGCTCTCCGGTGGCCGGGTCGTCTTCGGCGCCGGGCTCGGCTGGCTCGCAACCGAGTCGTCCCTGATGGGGGTGCCGCACCGCCGCCGGGCGAAGACGGCAGACGAGGCCCTCGCGGTGATGCGGGCGTGCTGGGAGTCCGAGGCCCCCGAGTTTCATGGCGAGGTCTTCGACTTCGCGGACTTTCACTTCGCGCCTCGGCCGCACGCCGGCAGGCGGCTGCCCATCCTGATCGGGGGCGCCTCGACGGCGGCGATGAGGCGGGCCGCCCGCCTCGGTGACGGATGGATTGGCGACGGTCTGACATTCGAGGAGCTCGAGATGTCGCTCGCCCAGCTTGCGAGCGAGCTCAAAGCCGCCGGCCGCAAGCGGGACGAGATGGTGATCGCGATGCGAACCGGCCTTCAGGTCGTCGCCGACCGGGGGGCGATCACCGAGTCGCCCTCAGAGAAAGGATGGAAGAGCGACGAGTTCGTGAGCGAAGGCCGGACGCCGTTTCGCGGTGTACGCGAGGAGGTCGTGTCCGACTTCCGTCGGGCGGCCGAGCTGGGAGTCGGTCACCTGATCTTCGAGTTCCCCGTCTCGAGAGGCGAGGAGACGATGGAGCTTTTCGAGGTCCTCGCGGAAATCAGGCAGGAGTCGGGCGTGTGAAGCACTTCACACGGGAGGCGATCTTTGCGCTCGAGCCGCCCGAGGTCGCGAATGCGATGGCGGCCGCGCTCGGCATGGTCTCCAGCGGCTCGGCCATCGCGCCCATCCGCGGGCACATTGACCTTGGCGGAGGCGCCGGGACGTTCCTGATCTCGGGCGCGCTGACCGAGCTGGACCTTCTGACCGTGAAGGTCATCAACGTGCGTCCGGACAATCCCCGCCGTGGCCTGGCAAGGCTGCAGGGCGCGCTAACCGCATTTTCGCTGAGCACTGGAGAGCCGCTGGCGACCCTTGACGCCCGCGCCGCCACCGAGGTGCGGACGGCCGCGTGCAGCGCCGTCTCCTGGCGCATGCTCGGACGGCCGGAAGCGGCGGTGCTCGCGATCGTCGGCACAGGGCCGCAGGCCGCCGCTCATCTGCGCGCGCTGACCGCGGAGCACGACTTTGCGGAGGTGCGGATCGCGGGGCGCAACCCGGACGCGGCGCGCAGCCTCGCGGCATCGCACCCGCGCGCCAAAGCCATGCCCCTCCAGGAGGCACTCCGCGGTGCGGAAGCCATCGTCACAACGACGAATTCCACGACCCCGCTCTTTCCTGCCGCCGCGGTAGCGCGTGGTGCTCACCTGATGCTTGTCGGTAGCGGTAACGCCGCGGCTTCCGAGGTCGCCCCTGATCTCCTCGGGCGGGTGGACGCGATCCGAGTCGATCACCGGCCGACATGTCTCGAAGAATCGGGTGAGATCGTCGGCGCGCTCCGCGCCGGTCTCATCCAGGAGTCCGACGTGCGCGAGCTCGGCGAGGTCGTGCTCGGCACTGCGCCAGGCCGGGCCTCGGCCGATGACATCACGCTTTACAAATCGGTCGGTAACGGGACCCAGGACGCGGCGCTCGCTGCGCTTCTGCTGGGCCTGCGAGAGTCCCGATGACGCTGCGCCTCGGCCTGGGTGTTTTCGGCATGCAGGCGGTTCCCCAGCGCCCCGACCACCACGTGAAGCTCTATCGCGACCTGCTCGAGGATGCGGACCTCGCGGAAGCGCTCGGCTTCGACTCGATCTGGCTGTCCGAGCACCACTTCTGGTTCGACGGCTACTGCCCCGCCGACATCGCCGCGGCCGGCGCGATCCTCGGCCACACCAGACGCCTCGGTGTGGGCACCGCCGTGATGCTCCTACCCATGCACTCGGTCGAGAAAGTCGCCGCCGACGCGACCACCATGAGTCGGCTCGGTGAGGGACGCTTGTCGCTTGGTGTCGCGCTCGGCTACCGCGACGCCGAGTTCGACGGCTTCGGGGTCCGCCGGAAGGACCGCGGCAAGCTGATGGACTCGATGCTTCCAAGGCTCGCCGACGCATGCCGCGACGCCGATCCGCCGGTGCCGCTTTACGTCGGAGTCGCGACCGCGATCGCGGCCGAGAGGGCGGGACGCCTCGGGCTTCCACTTTTCGCCGACTCGACCATGACCGCCACCGAGCTCCGCACCATGCTCGACGCGTACAACCAGGCCGCCGCGACCGCCGGCGTCACCACGCCCCCCGCCCACGCGCTCCAGCGCGACGTCTTCGTCACCGACGACCGAGAGCGCGACTGGGCCGCGCTCTTGCCTGAGCTGCGGTACATGCGGCGCCAGTACGGCGGGTGGTCCTTTCCGCAGGAGCCGGCGGAATCGGTGCCCGACTACCTGGACCGGCTGGAGGCGGACATCGAGGCGAAGCTCAAGAACCTGATCCTCGGTGACACGGCAATGGTCACCGCGCGGCTGCGTGAGTTCGAAAGCCTCGGGTTCGACCCCATCGTGTGCCGCAGCCAGTTCGGCAACCTGCCGCGCGACCTGCTGCGGCGCGCCATCGAAGGACTCGGCAGAGTCCGAGCGGAGGTTTCGACGTGAGGCTAGGCCTGGGACCGATCGCCCTTGCCGGCAGCACGCGTGCCTCTCTCGAAGCGCTCGCCAAGGCGGCGGTGGCGGCCTCGTTCGACTCCGTGTGGGTTGCCGAGTCCAGGGCCGGCGGCGTGGGTGGCGGGCTTGCGGCGGCCGCGTTCCTTGCGCAGCTCGTACCGATCCGCGTCGGGGCCGTCCTCGATGGTGGCCTCTACCACCCGCTCCACATGGCCGAGGACATCGCCATCGCCGACGTGACGTCTCAGGGGCGGGTCGAGGTCTTGCTGCGCGGCGCGCCTGAGGAACACGTGCGGCTGGTCCTCGCCGCCTTGAGCGGCGCGCACATGCGGATCGACGGGCCGACGCTTCGCGTGCCTGCCCGCCTGGAGGCCAATCAGCCCGCGCCCGACGCGCTTGCCCTCAACCCGCGGCCGGCGCAAGCCGTCGTCCCTGTGTGGGTCGACGAAGCGATGCAAGCCATCGGACGCGACCTTGGCGTCGGCGTCGCAGCCGCATGGCGCGCGGACACGCCTGCACCGGCTCCGTCGGGCCGGTGGCCGGGCATGCTGTTGTGCGCGGGCGACGTCGCCGCCGCCGATCTTCTTCGCGCGGCCGGTAAGGCCGCGTCGTATTTCTTGGTGGACGCGAGCTCTCCCGAAAACGTGAGGTCGGCCGGCTGGCGTCTGGTCGGACCGCTGCGCATGCCTGGCTTCCCGGAGTGGATCAACCAGCAGTAAACGAGCGTTCGTTTGCTCGAAAGGAACTCTGCTATCGTGACCTCGCATGCGAGCACAAGGCGAGATTGTCCTCTACACCCTGAACAGCGGCACCACCGATCCGACTTGACAGGAGTGTTGCAGGGTGAGGGAGTTTCTCTCACAGAACTCGGTTGATTACGAAGAACGCAACGTCGCGAAAGATCCGCGCTGGCGCGCGGCGCTGAAGGATCTGACGGGCGAGGTGGTGGTGCCGGTCCTCGTTGTCGAGGGCAAGCGCGTCGTCGGTCTTGACGAGCAGCGCTTGGCTCAAGCGCTGGGTCTCGATCACGTGGAGTCGGACAGCAACCGCGATGGACTCGCCGCACCCGAAGAGCTGAATGCGCTCCCGGATCAGGGTTACGACGCAATCAACGCCGCGCTTGCGCATTTTGTCCGCCGCCTGCAGCGCGAGATGGAGTACAACGCCGCCAAGGACAGCGGACCATATCGCGATGGTCAGCACGACGGGATGCGTTTCGCCCGGGACGCGATACTGCGCATCCTGACCGGCTCGTACGAGCCTGAAGACATGGTCATCGAACGCAACAAGCCTTGAGCGCGCGGAACGCATGAAGGAAGCGGCCAGGGCCGCAGCCGCTAACCTCGACGGCATGTCGTCAATACCTCCGATGGCGCGGTATCTCGACCAGGACGGCGAGCTCCTGGAGGACCAGCCGATGAGCGATGAGATGGCGCTCGATGGCTATCGCGTGATGCTTCGGGGGAGGCGCTTCGACGAGCGCTGCGTCAGCCTGCAGCGTCAGGGGCGCATGGTGACGCTCGCGCCGGGCATCGGTCAGGAGGCCGCGACCGTCGGCGCCGCGATGGCGTTGAACCAAAAGACGGACTGGTTCGTGCCGCAGTATCGCGAGCTCGCCGGTCAGCTGTGGCACGGCTACCCGCTTCGGCTCGCCTTCCTGTGGCACGTCGGCCACCCGATCGCGTTCCAAATGCCCGCAGGCCTGAACATGCTGCCGTTTCAGGCCGCGATCGCGGGCCAGCTGCCCCAGGCGGTCGGTCTCGCGTGGGGGCTGAAGATGAAGCGCGACCCCGGCGTCGTGCTCGCGATTTTCGGTGACGGCGGCACCTCGCAGGGCGACTTCCACGAGGCGGCCAACCTCGCAGGGGTGATGAAGGCCCCTGTCATCCTTCTGTGCCAGAACAACGGCTGGGCGATCTCGACCACGATCCAGCAGCAGACCGCCTCCGAGACTCTGGCGCAGAAGGCGATCGCCTACGGGTTTCCCGGCGTCCAGTGCGACGGCAACGACCTATTCGCCGTCTACGCGACGGTTCGCGACGCCGTCCGCCGGGCCCGTGACGGCGAGGGCCCGACGCTAGTCGAGGCACTCACGTATCGCCTGGGCCTGCACACCACCGCGGACGATCCGACGCGCTACGAACCGCGCGAGATGCACGACGCATGGGTCGACCGCGACCCGCTGCGTCGCATGCAGCTGCATCTCATGTCGCGCGGCGTTGTCGACCGGCCGGCGCTCGACCGCATCGAGGAGGAAGTAAAGGAAGAGCTGCGCGTGGCGTGGGACGAGGCGCAGCAAGAGCCGGCTCCCGACCCCCGCTTTTACTTCGCGCAGGTCGACGGAGAACCATCGGAGCGCCTGGCGCTTCAGCTCCGGCGCTTCGGCAGGTAGCTCGATGGCTGAGCTCACCGTCGTCGAGGCCGTCAACCAGGCCCTCGCGCTCGAGATGGAGCGAGACGAACGCGTGCTCGTGTTCGGCGAGGACGTCGGCATCATCGGCGGCGTGTTCCGCGCGACCGACGGTCTCTTCGAGAAGTATGGAAACGCACGCGTCATCGACGTGCCGCTCGCCGAGGGTGCGATCGCGGGCGCGGCGATCGGGCTTGCGCTCGCGGGGTGGGTCCCGGTCGCCGAGATCCAGTTCCTCGGGTTTGCCCACAACGGTTTCAACCAGGTCGTCGACCAGCTCGCCCGTGTTCGCTACCGGTCGGCCGGGAGGTTCTCGGCGCAGGTGACCATCCGCGCACCCTACGGCGGCGGAGTGCGCGCGCCCGAGCTGCATTCCGACGCTTTCGAGGCGCACTTCGCGCACGCACCGGGCTTGAAGGTCGTCGCGCCCGCGACGCCCGATGACGCCAAAGGCCTGCTGCTCGCTTCGATCCGCGACCCCGACCCGGTCCTGTTCCTCGAGCCCTTGCGCGGCTACCGCCAGGTGAAAGGACCGGTACCCGACGGCGACTACATCGTCGAGCTTGGCAAGGCGCGGGTCGCCCGCGAGGGGACCGACGTCACGGTCGTCGCCTGGAGCGCCGCGGTGCAGATCGCGCTGCAGGCTGCCGACGACGCCCAGGCGCAGGGTGTCTCGGTGGAGGTGATCGACCTCCGCACTCTCGTGCCGCTGGATGTGGCCACACTCGCCTCATCTGTCGCGAAGACCGGTCGCGCCGTGGTCGTCCAGGAGGCCCCGCTGACGGCCGGCTTCGGAGCGGAGGTCGTCGCGACGATCCAGGAGGAGTCGTTCTTCTCGCTTCAGGCCCCCATCCGCCGCGTGGCGTCACCTGATGTTCCCTACCCGGTACAGATGCTCGAGGAGCACTACATCCCGAACGCGGAGAGGGTGCTGCAGGCCGTGCTCGCGACCACGCGCGACTGATGGCGCGGTACGAGTTCCGCCTCCCTGACATCGGGGAGGGTCTTGCCGAGGCCGAGGTGGCGAGGTGGCTCGTCGGCGTCGGGGATCGTGTGTCGGAAGACCAGCCGGTGGTGGAGATGATGACCGACAAGGCATCGGTCGAGCTGCCGGCGCCGGGCGCAGGCGTGGTCGTCGAGCAGCGGGCGGCGGAGGGCGATGTCGTGAAGACCGGCGCTGTGCTGTACGTCCTGGAGACCACGGTGCAGATCGGTGGGTCGCCGTCCGCGGCTGAAGCGCCGCCGCGCGCCTCATCGGACACGCCCGTTGCCGCGCATTCACAAGGCGGGTCTGTGCTGGCTCCTCCCGCGGTGCGCAAGCTGGCCCGGGAGATGGGCGTCGACCTCACCCAGGTCAAGGGCAGCGGGCCGGGCGGCCGCATCTCGGCCGAAGACGTGCAAAAGGCAACCTCACCTGCCCACCTGCTGGGGAGGTCGGGCGCGACGGCGCCGGGAGGGGACGTCCCAGAAGCCGATCCCGCCGGACCCGGCACCCGGGTCCGTCTGCGCGGCGTCCCGAAGCGGATGGCGGAAACCATGGCGCGTTCCGCGCGGACGATCGCGCACGTCACCGGTTTTCACGAGCTCGATGCCGTCGACTTCGCCGGCGTGGCCGGACGCCTCCGCCGTGCCGCCGAAGCGAAGGGAGAGCGTTTTCCGTTCGACACGCTTCTCATCCGGATCACCGCGCTCGCTGTGCGCCGTCATCCAATCTTCAATGCCTCCCTTGACGAGGAGCGGGGAGAGCTCGTGATGCACGAGGAGGTCAACATCGGGGTGGCGACCGCCACGCGCGAGGGCTTGATCGTGCCGGTCGTCAAGAAGGCCGACACCCTCAACCTCCCCGCGCTGGCGGCGGAGGTCGACCGCGTGACGTCGGCAGCCCGCGACGGCAAGAGCGCGCTCGCTGACCTGCAGGGCGGCACGTTGACCATCAGCAACACGGGTGCCTGGCGCGGGGGATTCGGGACATCGCTGATTCGCCTCCCCGAGGTGGCGATCGTCGCCTTCGGCCGGATCGAGGAGCGGGCAGTGGTGCGTCAGGGCAAACTCGTGGCGCGTGCGGTCATGCCGATGTCAGTGACGTTTGACCACCGCGTCATCGATGGAGAGCAGGGTTTGACGTTCGCCTTGGCTCTTCGCGAGCTGATCGAAGATCCGAAGCAGCTCGAGACGTGGTAGCCGGCGACCAGTCGGATCCAGCCGACGTCCTGATCATCGGCGGCGGCCCGGCCGGCTACGTCTGCGCGCTGCGCGCCGCGCACAACGGCCGGTCCGTGACCCTGGTCGAGCGTGAGCGGGTTGGTGGCGTTTGCCTGACGCAGGGCTGCATCCCGAGCAAGCACCTGGCGACATTTGCGGCCGCCAAGTCCGCCGCGGAGCGACTCGGGCCCGCGGGCATGTCCGAGTTTGCGGCGCCGCCTGACATGCGTGCGTTCCAGAAGCGGCGCCGGGCAGCGATCGACGCACTAGTCAAAGGAGTGCGTTCCCTGCTCGACGCGGCCGGGGTCAAGACCGTCGAGGGCAACGCGTGGTTCGTGGGCCGGACGCGCGTCTGTGTCCAGGTGGGCGAGGAATCGGTGCGCTACTTCGATTTCAAAGATGTCGTGATCGCGACGGGAGCACGCCCGATTGGTTTGCCCGGCCTTCCCTTCGACGGACTCCGCGTCGTCGAGCCGAGCCGGGCACTGGAATGGGACTCGCCACCGACGACGCTCCTGGTCGCCGGCGCTGACTACATCGCGCTCGAGCTCGCGGTTGCTTACGCGCGGCTCGGCAGCCAGGTGACGCTGGCCACGGCCGGCGAGCGCTTGCTTCCCGACTTCGACGCCGACCTCGGCGCGGCCGCCCAGCGCGGCGCCCGCTCGGCGGGCGTCGACATCGCGCTGTCATGCGATCCGGCAGGTCGGGCCGGTGACGCCGAGAAAGTCGTCGTGTCCGCCGGCAGCATCCCGGCGCTCGACGACCTGCACCTGCCCGCGGCGGGCCTGCCGTCCGGGAAGGACTTGCTGGTGGTCGACGACCAGCTCCGCCTCGACCGTCACGTCTTTGCTATCGGCGACGTGACGCCAGGCCCCGCGCTGGCGCATCGAGCGATGGCGCAGGGCCGAGTCCTGGGCGATATCCTCGGCGGCAAGGCCGGGGCGATGGATGTCCGTGCGGTGCCTCGCGTGGTTTTCGCCGAGCCCGAGATCGCGGCCGTGGGACTCAGCGAGGTCGATGCCAAAGAGGTGGGCGTCGATGTCACAGTCGGAAAGTTTCCGCTGGGCGCCCTCGGCCGGGCCGTGATCGATGGCGCCACATCTGGGTTCGCCAAGCTCGTCTTCAACCGCGAGAGCGGGATCCTGGTGGGCGCTCATCTCGCAGGACCTCGCGCGACCGATTTGATCGCGGAGATGGCGCTGGCCGTCGAGATGGGCGCCACCGCCGAGGACATCGCCCTGACCGCCCATGCGCACCCTACGTACGCGGAGGCTTTGATGGAAGCCGCGGAGGCGGCCCTCGGTCGCTCCGTCAACATCCTGCTCAAGCCGCGATGATCACGCGCCTGTTCTTCGGCCCGCGGCGCGCCGGAATGACGACCGAAGAGTGCCTTGCCCACTGGAGCGGCACGCACGCAGCGATCGGGGCACGCCTTCCCGGCGTCCGCGCATATGTGCAGAACCATGGCGTGCTTGCCGACGGTAGGTTCGTCCTGCCTTATCCGGGTTTCGACATCATGCCTGAGCTCGACTGGGACGACCTCGCATCGATGGATGCCGCGATCGACTCTCCGGTCCACGAGCAGGACTCGATCGATGACGAGGCGAATTTCATCGACGTCCGGCGCACCGGTTACGCGGTGACCCTTCGACACGTGCTGTCGGACGGCCGCGCGCCCGAAGGCGCGGTCAAGCTGATCACGCTGTTCAGGCGCGCCGCCAACGCGCCCACGCGCGCCCTGAGCGACGCGCTGACCGGCGTCTACGCGGCAATGGTCGCGCGCTCTCGGCCGTTGCGCCACGAGATCCTCATCACGTTCCCGGATCGCGAGGCGCGCCCGCCTTTCGCGGCGCAGGCTGTCGAGCTTTTGTGGTTTGCCGGCCCAGAGGACGCGCTCGCGTGGACGCGCTCCGACGCCGCGAGCGCAGCCGCTTGGCAGCTGGCGGGCGTCGCATTCGGCACCGAGCGGTTGGTCGCTCGTCCACACAAGATCGTCTGAGTTGCGGTTCGGAGTCGGCGACTTCAGCGGCCAGCGACCGCCCGAATCTTCGGTTGCGCACGCCCAGCTCTACATCGAGCTGCTCGAGCAGGCAGGCATCGTCGAAGAGGCTGGGCTCGACTCGATGTGGCTCTCCGAGCACCATTTCGCCGAGGACGGTTACATGCCGGCCGTGCTGCCGATCATCGCGGCACTCCTCGCGCGAACGACACGGATCGTCGTCGCGACCGATCGGCTGGCAGCCTCTCTGTACGATCCGATCCGGCTGGCCGAGGACGCCATAGCGCTCGACCTGCTCGGCGCCGGCCGCTTCATTCTCGGGCTGTCGCTTTGCTACCGGCGCGAGGAGTTCGCGGGTTTCGTTCTGGATGAAGCGACCGACGAGCAGAGGCTCGAGGCGCTCGTCCCGGTGCTCCGTGCGGCCTTTGCGGGCGAGCCCGTCGCGGTGCACGGAGCCGAGGTCCACCTGACGCCGTCTCCCATCTCGCCATCGGGCCCAAGGCTGATGATCGCAGCCGATGGCGATCATGGAGCAGAGCGCGCGGCGCGCCTCGCCGACATTCTCATGGTCGATCCCACCGAGCCCTGGGACCATGTCGACGCCGCCGTGGAGCGATTCGATCGCAGGCGAGGTGACAGCGACGGAGAACTGGTGCTCTTCGCCTACGGGGGCATTTCCGAGCTTGGGGCCGACGCCGCTTGGCAAGAGGTGTCCGGTGGCTTCCGCTATATGCGCCATAACTACGACCGCTGGATGGGTCGCGAGCCGACCGCCGAGCTACCTCCGCGACACTACAGGTTGCTTCTCGGAACATCCAGCGAGGTTGCGGCCCAGGCCGGTGAGTACCGCAAGCGGTATGGCGACCGCGTGCATCTGGTGCTGCGCTGCAACTACCCGGGCATGCCTGCGGCCGCTGTCAACAACCAGTTGCGATTGTGGGGAATCTCCGCAGCGAAAGCCCGCCTTACGAACTAGTGCGCGTTCGTTTATCGCTTGACACCAAACTCGATCGGACTATCCTTACGCCGAACCAACCGCCAAGCGAAGAGCTATTGAGGGAGGCGCCAATGTCAGTCGACGAGGAAGTCCGGGAAGCACCGTCTGATGCAGCGGCAAAAACCAGCCGGCGCTCGCTTCTGAAGCTGGGCGGCGGGGCCGTCCTCGGCGCGGGCGTTTGGGCGCTTGCTGCGTGCGAGCAAACATCATCCAATCCTGGTACCACGGCTAGCGCGGCAGGTGAGACGTCAGTCCTCGACCGATGGCAGTCGACCAAGAAAGCCAAGCTCGGGGTCGATCTGACGTTTCCGCCGATTCAGTTCAAGGACTCCGCAGGCAAGCCAACCGGCTACCAGATGGAGCTGACCGAGGCGATGATGGCCGACCTGGGCGTCACGCCGGAGTACGTCGAGATCCCGTTCGGCCAGTTGTTCGCGGGTCTGGTCGCGAATAAGTTCGACATGATGGGCATCTCGGCGACGATCCTGCCCAGCCGCGCGCTGAGGGGCCTGTTCGCGAGCTTCCCCGTCTTCTATGAGTCGATCGTGGTCCTCCTCAAGCCGGGGTCCACCGTCACGAACCAGAGCCAGCTCGACGGCAAGAAGATCGCCGTCCTGCAGGGAAGCTCGCAAGAGTTCAGCAGCAAGCAGCTGTTTCCGAAGTCAACCTTCTCGCCGTTCGCGGGCCTTGCTGACGCCGTCAACGAAGTGGCAAGCGGCCGCGCTGACGCGACGGTGCTGTCGGAGTTCGACGTCGAACCGACCCTGCAGGCGCATCCGACCCTGAAGCTGCTTGCCGGCCCGCCGCTGTGGGTCGACGCCAACACGTACCTGATGCCGGTCGGCGATTACAAGCTTCAGGCGTGGGTCAACAACTGGCTGCGCTACAACGCGACTCACCAGCGCCTGGTCGCCAGCTGGAAGAAGTGGCTGGGTCCCGGGCTGCAGAAGTACAAGCTGCTGACGTACGGGGTCGGCGCCGCAGCCGAACCAGTAGAAGTCAAGGTCTGATCCGGAACCGGGCGGGCCGTCCAGGCAAAGCGCCGGCGGCCCGCCTGGTCGCCGCCCGATGATCTACCTCGCCGAGTATCCCTTTGATTGGTCGGTGGTCACCGATCGATGGCAGCTCTTCGTCGCTGGTGCGTGGGTTGATCTCTGGGTCGCGAGCATCGGTTTCGCGCTCGCCTGCGCCCTCGGGCTCTTCAACGCACTGCTCCGGACCTCCGGCGTCCGGGCGCTCACCCTGCCGTCGTTTCTTTACGTCCAGGTCATGCGCGGCGTGCCGCTTTACGTCCTTCTGCTCTGGGTGTACTTCGGGGTCGCGAACATCACAGGGATCACCTTCACGTCGTTCCAGGCGATCGTGATCGCGCTCGCCTTGACAGGCTCGGGGTACACGACCGAAATCTTTCGTGCCGGCCTGGGGGCGATCGACCGCGGGCAGATGGAGGCCGCGCGCTCGATGGGTCTCAGCCGGATGAACACATACGGCCATGTCATCCTTCCTCAAGCCTTTCGGATCGTCGTTCCCCCACTCGGCAACACGTTCGTCGGGCTCTTGAAGGGCGCGACCATCATGGCCGTGATCGCTGTACCCGACATGGTCTTCCTGGCCAACGAGCTGAACGTGACCCTGTTCACGCCCTTCGAGGTGTTTGCCGCAGTCGGCCTGCTGCTCGTGGTCATGGTCTTGTTCTTCTCGGCTGTGGTGTATCTCCTCGAGCGGAGGCTGCGCATCGCGTGAGCAAGGTCTTCCTCAGCTACTCCTATGACTGGAGCGTGATCCCACAGTCGATCGCGTTCTTCGAGCGAGGTCTCGGCGTCACCGTGCGGATCTCGGTGCTCTCGGTCCTGTTCTCCCTGGTCCTCGGCCTCATCGTCGCGCTGGTCCGGATGGCTCCCGGGCCGATCGGTCTGGTCGGATTCCTGTACGTCCAGGTTTTCCGTGCGCTGTCGCTGTACGTCTACATCCTCTTCATCTACTTCGGGGTCGCCGCCGTGTTCCACATCGATTTCGACCCGATTACCGCGGGGGTCGTGTCGCTGACGCTGCTCAACAGCGCATACATGGCCGAGATCTACCGCGGCGCGATCCAGGCGATCGACGCGGGGCAGAGGGAGGCGGCGCGAAGCCTCGGGCTGGGGTCAATCGCCACGTTCGCCACCGTGACCTTCCCGCAGGCATGGCGGATCGCGATCCCTTCACTGGTGAACCAGTTCACCGACATCATCAAGGACTCCTCGATCGTCGCGGTGATCGGGACACCCGACCTGATGTACCAGACCATCGAACGCGTGAGCTTCTACCAGCGGCCCTTTGAGTTCTACACCACGGTCGCCGGCATCTACCTCGTGATGGTCGTCATCGTGGCCCAGCTCGCCTGGCGCCTGGAGAAACGGCTACAGAGACATCTGGCGTGAGCGCGCACATCATCGATCAGGATCCCCTCGGCGCGGAGATGGTGAAGGTTTGCCTCGCGGCTTGGCCTCATCTGCCCAATCTTGTCTCCGACTACCTGGGCCCAGGTGAATGGCTGCGCGAATCGCGCCTCGAATCAATCCCCCTCGAATCGCTGCTGCAGCGTGCTCGAGCGCTCGCCGTGGCGGCCGATCGCCAGGGCGACGGCTACATCCGCGCCCAGGCGCGCGCGATCGTCACCCAGATCGAGATCGAAGCCGAGCCTCGCCGCTACGGCTATGTCGAGCTTGTCGAGCGCTTGCTCGCCTGCCGGTTTGCAGCTCCGGACGCCGAGGAGCTCGCGGCGATGGCGCGCGAGGTCGACGATCTCGCCGCCAACCTCGGCTTCACGGGTCCCGCAGCGGTCATGCGCTGGGAGGAGACCGCTTTGGTCCGCGACGAGGCGAAATGGGACTGCGCGATAGAGGCGTACCGCGAAGGGCGGCGCTACGCGCTGGACCGGTTTCCGGTGCCGTTCGAGGAGAGGCTCGACATCGCGCGGACGCAGGATCCGATCACATCGTTACACCTCACGTGGCGGGATCCCGACCGCCTGGCGTTCGAGGTCAACGTCGCCGTCCCGCGGACTCCCGCGACGGTGCGGTACGAGGTGGCGCACAACATCTATCCGGGCGACTACCTGCACATGGCTGTCCTCACGCAGCACACATATGCCCAGGGAGGACGGGTGGCGGCGTCCATCAAGCTCAAGAACGCACCCGAGAACGTCATCGCTGAAGGCATCGAGGAAGTGGCCCCGTTCCGCTTGGACCCGCGGCCCGAGCCCGAGTCGCTGCTTGCCTGGAAGCTCGAATGGCTGCGCCGCGGCGCGTGCCTGACGGGAGCCATCCTTCGCCGCCAGGAATCGCAACCGCGGTCCGCCGTCATCGATCACCTGCGGCGAACGGGCCATATGAGCGAGGCACGAGCCGGCCAGGAGCTCGACCGGATCGAGCATCCGCTGTGGGGTACTTACCAGTACACGTACTGGCTGGGAAGGCACCTCGTGGAGGAAGCGGACCGGCTGGCAGGCGAGTCGGCATCGGGCCCTGACTATCTCGCATGGCTGTACGGCGGGCTGCACGTGCCGGACGACTTCCTCGCCGACGCTTCCCTTCCCCGCTCGCCGGGGAAGGTCGACGTCAGCTGAAGCCGCGGCGCATCAGGTCTCTGACCAGGTCCACCTCGCCCAGGTGGCGATGGAGGTGGGTGATCGAGACCGACGTCAGGAAGAGCCAGGCCGGCTGCCCTCCCTTGTGGCCGACCGCGTCATCGTGCTCGGGCCCGCTGTCCATCTCGGCCCGGAAGCCGGGCGTCTGATATTCGGGATGCGGCGCGTCGTGCGCGGCCACATCCGGAATCAGGTCGAGCATCGCCTCGTCCTGCGTGTGCAGCCATTCGAGGCAGTCGGCGTGGACTGCGTCGGCGTACGCCAGCAGCCCGCGAAGGTCGACGCGGCGGGCGACGGCTTCGGCTTCGGCGGGCGCGAATCCCGTGCCGATGCCCGGGATGGCCACGGCCGCGTCTCGCCATGGGACGCGGGTGATGACCTCAGGCACGTTGCGGATGGCGGTGTTGATTGCCCAATCCTGGCTTCGCGCCATGTGCCACACGATGAATCCCACGGGATTCACCCCCGGCAGGACGCGGCGCGTCATTTCATGCGACGTCAGGTCCCCGGCGGAGTGGTGCAGACGGATGTGCACCGTGTCCAGTTGCTGGTGGAGCATCTGGATCGCGTTCATGCGGTCAGATTATCGGTCGAGGCTGAACTAACGCTTGTTCGACCTTAAGGACGTGGCGGCTAGAATGCCGGACAGGGGCATGGAGGAGAGCAGTCTCGACCTCACGGTTGCCGCCACCGCGAAAACGATCCTACGGCTCGAGGGCGTCAACAAGTGGTTTCACCGCGGCACGCTCCGCAACGCGCACGTCCTCCGTGACATCAACCTCGAGGTGACGCGCGGCGAAGTGCTGGTCATCATCGGCCCCTCCGGCTCGGGTAAGAGCACGCTCCTGCGCTGCATCAACTTCGTCGCGCCGCCGGAGACAGGGACGGTCATCTTTCTGGGCCGCAAGTGGACCAAGGACAACGTGCCGCTCAACCCATGGGCGCGGATGCGCTATGAGCGAGAGCTGAATCTGCTGCGCTGCCACATCGGCATGGTGTTCCAGCACTTCAACCTATTCCCCCACATGACGGCTCTCCAGAACGTCACCCTCGGCCTCACGCGCGTGCTCCGGGTGCCGGGCAGGCAGGCACGCGAGCGCGCGATGGCCGAGCTCGACCGCGTCGGGTTGGGGAGCAAGGCAAAGAGCTATCCGAGCCAGCTGTCCGGGGGCCAGAAGCAGCGGGTCGCGATCGCGCGCGCTCTCGCGATGAAGCCGCAGTTGATGCTGTTCGACGAGGTGACCTCCGCGCTCGACCCCGAGCTGATCGGCGGCATCCTCGAGGAGATGAAAAAACTGGCGTTGGAGGGCATGACCATGATCGTCGTCACTCACGAGATGGGGTTCGCGCGCGAAGTGGGCGACCGGCTGCTGTTCATGGACGAAGGCGTGATCGTGGAGGAGGGACCGGCGCGCGAGGTCATCAAGAACCCAAGGAACGAGCGAACGCAGGTGTTCCTGAGGGCGATCCTGTGAGCGCCCGACCTGCCTCGGCTTTCCTTCACCGGGAGGCCGACGTCACCCTCGAGACCGACCTGGTTCAAATTGCGTTGCGTGCGGCCGAGCACCATCCGATTCTCAAGGCCGTGTACGCAGGCCCGGCCGAGTGGCTGGACGATGCGCGCCGCGATCCTGGCCGCCCACGGGACCTCATCGAGCAGGCACGAGAGCTGGTCGCGAGGGCGGCCGCCGCGGGCGATCAGTACGTGGCCGGGCAGGCGCGCTCGGTCGCGATCCAGCTTGAGGTTCACCAGGGTCGCGCACTGGCCTACGACCGGATGGTCGCCGAGCTGCTCGGTGTCGAGCTCGAGATGCCTGGCCCGGACGAGGTTGCAGACTTGCGCGCGCAGGTGGCCGAGCTGGCCGCTCGCCTGGAGCCCTCGGCAACCGAACCCGTAACCGCGTGGGAGTCGAGAAGTCTTGTCAAGGGCGAAGCTAAATGGGACGTTGCGGTGGGCGCATACGCCGAAGGGCGCAGATTCGCGTTCGGTAAGCGATTTCCACTGGCCATCGCCGAAAAACTCGAACTCATCCGCATCGTCGACGAGCTCTGGTCCGTCAACCTCAGCTGGTATCCGCCGAACCGCATGACGTTCGAGGTCAACGTGGGAACGCCCCGCGCGCCGGAGACCGTGGCCTTCGAGGTTGCGCACAACATCTACCCGGGCGACTACCTCCACCTCGCCGTGCTCCATCAGCACACCTACCGTCGCGGCGGGCACGCGGCGGCTTCGATCAAGTTGAAGAACGCCCCCGAGAGCGTGATCAGCGAGGGCATCGAGGACACCGCTTTCCTGCGGCTGCATCCGGAGCCCACGCCGGAGCAGCTGCTTGCGTGCAAGCTCGAATGGTTGCGGCGGATGGCGACGTTTGCCGGGGCGATCGCGCTCGGCGTGGAGGGCAGGGGCGAAGACGAGGTCCTGGCGAGGATGGCTGCCGAGGGCTTCATGGATCCGGCTCGCGCCCAGTTCCAGCTGCGGCTGGTGAAGCATCCCCTGTGGGGTCCCTACCAGTACACGTACCTGCTCGGCCGCCGCCTTGTCGAGGAGGGAGACAGGCGCGCGCGGGCCCGCCAAGCCGAGAGTGCTTACCTCGAGTACCTGTACGCGGGGCTGCACACGCCGCAATCCTTCCTACCCGGGCTCGACCGCCTGCTCGCCAGTTGACGCGCTTCGCCGGGAAGGTGGGCATCGTCACCGGCGGGGCCTCCGGCCTCGGTCTCGCCGTCGCGCGAGCGATGGCCGCGGAGGGCGGCCGTCTGGTGCTGGTGGACTGGGACGCGAGCAGCCTCGACGCGGCGGCCGCTTCGCTCCGCGACTCCGGCGCCGCCGCACACGCGGTGCGCGGTGACGCTTCGGAGCTGGCGACCGGAAATGCCGCGGTGGGCTGCGCGCGGTCGGAGTTCGGGCGCCTCGACGTCCTGTTCAACAACGCCGGGATCGACCCGCTGCGCGCCCGCTCGGTCCTGGAGACCGAGGTCGGCGACTGGGACCGGATCATGGACGTGAACGTGAGGTCCGCCTTTGTCATGTCCCAGGCGGCCATCCCGCTGATGCGGGAGGGAGGAGGCGGGACGATCGTGAACACGGCATCGATCGCCGGTCTCAAGCCGGCCGCAGACGAGGCGGCGTACAGCGTGTCCAAGGCCGCGATGGTCTCCCTGACCGGGACGCTTGCCCTTGACTTCGCGGCCGACGGAATCCGCGCGAACTGCGTTTGCCCAGGGTTCATGGAGATGGTGATGACCGACCGGCGGCGCGACCTCACCGAGGAGCAGCAGGCGGCACGGGCCGAAAGCGCCGCGGCGCGCGTCCCGCTCGGCCGCCAGGGAACGTACGAGGAGGTCGCGAAGGCGGTGCTGTTCCTGGCCGGTCCGGACGCGTCCTACATCACCGGGGCCGCCCTCGTCGTCGACGGGGGCTTACTTCTCCGCTAGCTCGTCGATCCTCTCGATCATCCGGCCGATGCCGACGGCCAGGTCTTCGGGTGAGCTCGCGAGGCTGATGCGAACTGCCTGCCGGGCGGACTCGCCGAACGCGGTACCCGGCGCGACGGCGACCTGCTTCGTCTTGACGAGGTCGAACGCGAACTCGCGAGAGTCCATGCCGGAGCGCGTGATGTCGGCCATGATGTAGAAAGCACCGCGCGGCCGGCTGATGAGCATCTCGGCCTCGTCGAGCAAGCCGACGCACAGATCGCGCCTGTCGCGGTAGGCATCCACCATCTCGCGAAGCGGTTCGCGCGGCCCGTCGAGCGCCGCCTCGGCCGCCTTCTGGCACACGGTGGGAATGCACGAGGAGTTCGATTCGAGGATCTTGGTGATGCTGTCCGAAATGGTGTCGTTGGCGACGACGTAGCCGACGCGCCAGCCGGTCATCGCGTAGGTCTTGGAGAAGGTGAACGCTGAGATGACGCGGCCGTCCGTGCAAAACGACGCCGGGCTCAGGTGCTCGCCCTCGAGGATGACCTCGTCGTAGCACTCGTCGGACAGCAGGTAGATGTTGTGGCGCACGGCGACCTCGACGAGCTGCTCGAGCAGCTCGCGAGGAAAGACGGCGCCCGTCGGATTGCACGGGCTGTTGACGATCATCAACTTGGTTCGCGGTGAGATCAGGCTCTCCACCTGCTTGGGGTCGGGGAGGAACTGGTTGCCGGGTGGGCATGCGTAGCACACGAGGGTGCCATGCGCCCACGCCAACATCAGCCGGTAGTTCGGCCATGCGGGATCCGGGATCAGGACCTCGTCGCCCGGCTCGACGAGGGCTGCGACGGCGGCGGCGATTCCTCCGACGCCCCCGACGGAGCAGTTGATGTTCGTCACCCCGGCCTGGATCCCGTTCACGCGGTCGAGCTTGGCGGCTATTCGCTCGCGCAGGCTGAGCAGGCCGGCCGTCGCCGTGTACTTGACCTGGCCCTTCCGCGCGAACTCGACCGCGGCCTCCACAATGTGCTTTGGTGTCGAGAAATTGGGTTCACCAACCTCGAGCCGGATGCAGCCCGGGGTGACGAGCGCAAGATTGACGACCTCGCGGATTCCCGAATGCGCTGCTTCGGCTGGGCCGGACGCGATTGCCTGCAGAGGAAGGGTGGCCGTGGGTTTACTCCTGAAAGAGGGCTGTGCGGCTTGAGGGTTTTGGCGCAGCATACGCTAGACTCCGCATGAAGAAAGTGAACGTTCGTTCGTTCGTTTTGCACTCGATGGCATGCAGCTGAAAGACATCGCGTACGCACGTTCCGGCGACAAGGGAGACGTCGTGAATGTCGGTGTCCTCGCGCTCGACGACGCCGCGTATCAAAAGCTGCTGGAGTCGTTGACCCCTGAGCGCCTGAAGCGTCATTTCGGCGATTGGGTTCGCGGTGACGTGGAGGTCTTCCCGATGCCGAACATCAACGGTTTCAACCTTTTGCTCCACAACGCGCTCGGGGGCGGCGCGACCAAGACGCTTCGCTACGACGTGACCGGGAAGGCTTTCAGCACGGCGCTGCTGCGGATGGAGATCCCGGATTGACAGCGGTGCCATCCCCCGCCCCAGGCCCCAAGGACGAGGCCGCCGACCTGGACGAGGACCTTCGCCGCCGGCTCGAGACAGCGCGCGAAGGCGGGGACAAGCGGTACCACGCCAAGCTCAAAGAGCAGAACAAGCTCTTCGTCCGCGAACGGCTCGAGCGGATCCTTGATCCGGGCTGGTCTTTCGAGGACGGTCTGCTCGCTCGGCACGTCGACGGCAACCTGCCGGCTGACGGCGTCGTCACGGCGGTGGGACACATCGGCGGCCGGCCGGTCTGTGTCATCGCCAACGATATGACAGTGAAGGCCGGGACCTGGGGTCTGCGCACGTTTCAGAAGATCACAGCGATGCAGGAGCTTGCCGGGCGCACCAAGAGCGCGCTGCTCTACCTCGTGGATTCGGCCGGAGCACGCATCGACGAGCAGCGCGCGAGCTACGCCGGACGCAAGGCGTGGGGCAACATCTTTTACAACCAGATCCAGCTGTCGGGCGTGGTCCCGCAGGTATGCGTCCTGCTCGGGCCGTCACCTGCGGGCACCGCATACCAGCCGGCCCTCTGTGACGTCTGCATCATGGTCGAGGGCAACGCGACCGCCTACATCGGATCGCCGCGGATGTCGGAGATGGCGACGGGCGAGAAGGTGACGATGGAGGAGATGGGCGGCGCCGAGATGCACAACCGCGTGAGCGGCCTCGGCGATTTCCTGTGCGCGAGCGAGGACGAGGCGCTCGAGGTGGCCAAGCAGTACCTGTCCTATTTCCCAGGCCACTGGACGGAGAAGCCGCCGCTGCAGCCCTCCAGGCCGCCGGCGCGCGGCCGCACGATCGCGGAGATCGTGCCCAAGAGCCAGCGGGTCGCTTTCAACATGGTCGACCTCATCAAGGCCCTGGTCGACGAGGACAGCTGGCTCGAGGTGAAAAAACTCTGGGCGCGCGAGCTCGTCACGGGTTACGCGCGGCTCGGCGGGCGCCCGGTCGGCATCGTCGCCAACCAGTCGCGCCACAAGGGCGGCGTTCTCTTTCCGGACTCGTCGGACAAGGCCGCGCGATTCATATGGACCTGCAACGCGTTCAACATCCCCCTGCTTTTCCTGCAGGACATCCCCGGATTCATGGTCGGCAGCCAGGTCGAGCGCGCGGGGATCATCCGCCACGGGGCGAAGATGCTCTTTGCGGTGGCCGAGGCGCGTGTGCCCCGGATCGCTGTGCTGGTCCGCAAGGCGTACGGCGGCGGCTACCTCGCGATGAGCGGCGCGCCGATGAACCCCGACGCGGTGCTCGCGCTCCCCACGGCCAAGCCCGCCTTGATGGGCCCGGAGAGCGCGATCAACGCCATCTACCTGAACAAGATCAACGAGCTGCCGGAGGACGAGCGTCCCGCCTTCATCGACCAGAAGCGCCGCGAATATGAGGAAGACATCGACGTCTACGAGGTGGCGTCCGATTTCTCGATCGAGGCCGTCGTGCCTAGCGACGAGCTTCGCGATGAGCTCATCAGGCGCTACGAGGTCTACTGTCGGAAGGACGTGCCGCCGCCGAACCGCCGCAACGGGGTCATCCCGGTATGAAAAAGATCCGGCTCGGCGCGGGCAGCGCGTACTGGGGCGACCTGCTCGAGCCGGCGGTCGAGCTTGCGAACAAGGGCGAGCTCGACTACCTGTGCTTCGACCACCTCTCCGAGCTGACCCTCGCCGTGCTCCAGCGGCAGAAGTCGAAAGACCCGAACGAGGGGTACATCAAGGACATCGAGCCGTGGCTCGAGGCGACCCTCCCTCAGGCGCGGAAACAGGGTTTCAAGATCGTCACCAACGCGGGCGGCGCCAATCCGGGCGCGGCGGCGCGCAAGGTGATCGAGGTGGCGGAGCGCCTGGGCCTCGGCCCGCTGAAGATCGCGGTCGTGACCGGTGACGACATCTTCCCGGACCTCGACGAGATGCGCTCCATCGGCATCAAGTTTCCAAACCTCGACACGGGCGAGGACGACATCGACCGGATCCGCCAGGACATCGTCGCGGCAAACGCATATGTGGGCGGCGACTACATCGCGCGGGGACTGGCGCAGGGCGCCGACGTCGTCGTCTGCGGCCGCGTCTCCGACACCGCGCTTTTCATCGGGCCGATGATGCATGAGTTCGGCTGGACCTACGACCCGAAGGACAACGACAAAATTGGCGCCGCGATTACCATCGGGCACGCGGTCGAGTGCGCCGCCCTCGCCACGGGCGCCGTGTCCAACCTGTGGCGCCAGGCGAAGGATCCGTGGCGGCCGGGCTACCCGATCGCCGAGGTCAGCGAGGACGCGACCGCCGTGATCTCGAAAGTCGCCGGGTCAGGCGGGATCCTCAACGAGTGGACGGTCAAGGAGCAGCTCGTCTACGAGATCGGGGATCCAAACAACTACTTCATGCCTGACGGAATCGCCGACTTCACGAAAGTCAAGGTCGAAGAGATCGCGCCCGAGCGCGTGAAGCTCTCGAACATGAGCGGCAAGGGGCTTCCCGAAAAGCTCAAGGTCTGCATCGGCTACCGCGACGGCTGGGAGGGTGAGGGCTCCCTCCTGTTCAGCTGGCCCGACGCGTACGAGAAGGCAAAGCGGGGCGAGCACATCATCCGGGAACGACTCAATCTCCTCGGCGTCGAGCCGATCGAGCTCCATTTCGATTACATCGGCGTCAACGCGCTGCACGGCCCGGTCGCGCCAGAGCCCGGCGAGATGAACGAGGTCGGGCTTCGCGTGGCCGCCCGGACGAGGACCAAGGAGGAGGCGGACACCGTCAAACGGGAGTCGACCCACCTGTGGACGCTCGGCGGCATCGGCACCGGTTACCTTTCGCCCGCCCAACCGCGGCCGTCGGTGTCGCTCTGGCCGACGCTCGTACCGCGGGAACAGCTGCAGATGAAGCTCACGATGGTGGAGACGGGAGCTGGCAGGTGAAGCTCGGCCTTGGTGTCTACAGCTCCGAGTGGATCCCGTCCGAGGGCATCACCCACCACCAGGTCTACGCCAACGACATCGAGCAGGCGAAGCTGGCCGAGCAAGTCGGCCTCGACTCGATCTGGTACACCGAGCACCACTTCCTGAACTGGAATCCCAACGTGATGGGCATGTGCGCCGCGGTCGCCGCGGTGACCTCCCGGATCACGCTCGGACCGTCGGTCGTGCTGGCGCCTCTGCACAACCCGATCAAGCTGGCCGAGGAGTGCGCGATGGTCGACGTGCTCTCGAATGGCCGATTTGTGATCGGCGTCGGCCTCGGCTACCGCGACCCTGAGTACGCCGGCTTCAACGTGAGGCGCGCGGTGCGCGCGCCGATGACCGAAGAGCTGATCCAGGTCATGAAGCTGGCGTGGCGGGAGGATCCGGTCACGTTTCACGGCCGTCACTGGAGCTTCGATGAGGTCGACGTTCACCCGAAGCCACAGCAGCCAGGCGGCCCACCTGTGTGGATTGCGGGCTACGTCGATGCGTCGGTCGACCGCGCGGCGCGGCTCGGCGACGGATTCATCATGGACGGCGGCACAGACTCCAAATCGTTCGGGGCAAGCGGCTACAACCGGGACATCTACTGGCGGGTCCAGGACATGGTCGACAGGTACAAGGCCGCGCTCGCGAAGCATGGGCGGCGCTACGAGGACCAGGAATTTGCGATGACCCTGGGCGGCTTCATATCGGAGCGCGGAGCCGACGACGCGTGGGACCAGGTCAAGGAGTCCTACATGCTCACGCGCCGGACGTATGGATCCTGGTACGGACTCCCGCCGGCGGACTACGCCGGCTGGTATCCGAGCCAGATGACCGAGGAGGAGCTCGCGGCGCGCCGGAGCGAGATCATGCTCGGGTCACCCGAGGAGATTGCGGCAAATCTCCGTCGCCTGCGCGATATCGCCGGGGATCGGCTGCACGTGATGTT
>Ga0209058_1000236_pt1 | contig 44930 bp, 48 predicted proteins | sample GraSoiAngelo_147_FD_185904 | JGI IMG/M metagenome (GOLD analysis project Ga0209058, IMG submission 185904) | Grasslands soil microbial communities from the Angelo Coastal Reserve, California, USA - 14_1009_05_40cm (SPAdes) (version 2) | ecosystem: Environmental > Terrestrial > Soil > Grasslands ... | reverse complement strand
ACATGCAAGTCAGCCTCGAGCGTGTCTTCAAATGCGGACTCGGAATATGCGCCGCGTGCGTCATCGGACCCTACCTAGTCTGCCGAGACGGACCAGTATTCTCGGAACGTGAGCTAAGTGGCATGCGGGAATTCGGGCACGAACGACGCGACCTCTCAGGAAAGAAAGTACCACTAGGCGCGGGACACTAGCCTACTCGCGCGCGACCTGCACTAGGTCCGCCGGTTCCTTTCCGATCGGGGCCGGGAGCGCCATTATCCCGCCAGTAAGACTCTCTCCCTCCACTCCCTTCTCCGCCAGTATCTGCGCGACTCTGAGCGAGGTGCCACCTGCCATACACACAAGAAGCAATCTACCCTTGTCCCTTGGAAGAAGAGCACCGAAGGTGTCCGGAATCTGCTGAGTCGAAATCAGCGCCTGCACATCCGAAGCTCTGGCAATCTTGACCCTAGACTCGTCACAACCCAGCGAAGAGGCGACCAGCTTCAACCCCTCCTCCTTCGGAACGAACATGCCGTGAGTCCAGAGAATCCCGGAATAGTTCGCCAGGCCGGCGCTCGCTTCTTGGACAGTTACTTCGAGTCGTCTTGGTGCCTCGGCCATCGAGTCGAGGGTCTTGCGATACTTGTCAATTCCATCAGCAATTATGACGACAAACTTGTCCCCGACCTCATAATTCAGCATCTGAATGCAACAGTATAGCGCGAGAGCACTGCTCTCCCCGATGTCGTACCCTCTGCCAGCGAAGAATCTCAGGACCCGTTTCGACGCATCAAAGTCCACCTCATGCTGGCCAGCATACAACCCCGGCTTGTAGAATCGCAGGCCCATCGCCTTGTCCTTGGTGCGAATTCCCGCCACATCCTGGTTGCCGAGAGGAAACACGACATGAACTGTCTTCCTAGCGTACTTGGCCTGAGTGTAATTGCTGAGACCCGCCGAAGTGCCACCAGTGCCAAAGGTTGTGACCACCCGAAAATCGTCTAGCGAGTAGCCTAGAACTCTAACCTGTTGGTCTATCTCGGGACCCGTCACGGTCTCGTGAGACTTGACGTTCAACTCATTATCATACTGCTCAGGGCTAAACCCGCCATAGGCCTTCGCCAAGAACTTTGCAAGGTTGATCACATCCTGCCGGGCAAGAAGGCCCTCAATCTCGCCACGTGCACTGTCGAAAACCGCGCCGTCCAAACCAATCTGCACGAGCTCCTGCTTGAGATTTTCAGCCGTAACTTTGGCTGCGAGAATATTCTGGTCGACTTTCAAGCCGGGTGCCGGGCAAATGTCGACATCAAGGTCCACAGTCTTCACATTCTTCTTCTTGAGCTCTTCAACGACTCCTTCCTGGAGTTTTCTCGAAACCAGCACAACCACTCGCAGGCCGAGCTTCTCCAGCATTCCAAGGGCTAGCCCGAAATTTCCAGATGTTGCCTCGAAGACTGTCTGGCCAGTTCTCAGTTTGCCAGTAGCGATGGCTTCTTCTATAATCTGGACCGCAGGTCGGACTTTGACAGAGGAGCCGAATATCTGTGAATCGAACTTTCCGAAAACCTTAGCTTTCCTCGTCGAAAAGTCTAGGTCGAATTCTGTCCGGGCGCAGTCTAGCACCGAGTCAGTAATGTCAACCAGAGGGGTCGGGTTGATTATGGCGGTCCCCGATTTTCCATCTCTTGTATGGGGAACATGGGCTTTGATTTCGCTAGTGAACTTCGCGAGGAGGTCTTGGTCAACGTCCGTTCTCGAGAGTCCCTGGCTCATCCTTATCGCACCTGAATTGGATAGACTTACATATTACGTATGTCATATTTCGGCTTATGCTTGAAATCTACACCGCTCCTAACGTAGCCAGAGCCGTCCTTACAACCCAGTTCGTGAGGGACGAACTGCTCCGCTGCTTCGAGAGCGCAAACAGAGAGTTCATGAGGCTTCTTGGCCAGCCGGTCACGGATGAGGCTCTCAAACAGCAGGTCAGACAGTTCGTACAAGGTGTCTTCAGCCAGTGCGGCGTAAGCTACACTGATCCGACTAAGGAAGGAATCCTTGCCGCCATCGCCGAGTGCAGAGGCAACGCCGAGAAAATGATGGGTCCACAGGGCACCGGAATCATCCAGCACCACTACGATGAAATGATGAAATTAGTCCGCCAACTGTAACCGCCCCTCTCTGTTTCGTATCTCGTTAACTTCCAATCTACGGTTTTCAGGTAAGTACTAATAGCCGCAGGGCCAAGTACAACAAAGGCGCCTCTTGCAAGCTACAGGAGAGAAAAAGATCGGTCTCGTTCCGAAGCTAATCGTCCTAGGAACAATGGGGCCAAAAGAGTATGCGCTATTGGTAACCGACCATCGCTCAATTCTCGTGCTTGAAAAAGAGTCCAAAGCCGGCATAGCTGGAGCTTTAGGAGGCGCGGCAGGAGCTCTTATCGCTCAAGGATTGGCCAAGGAGAGATCCTTCGACTACAATCAGGCAGACGTGCAGTCTCTTGCACTAGACTCCAAGAACTTAGCCATTCCACACGAGGCGATTCAGGTCCTTCAGTTGAAGAAGGCGCTTATTGGGCCCATCTTTAGATTCGAGTTGAAGTACAGGAATGCCGAGGGTAAAGACAAGAAACTAAAGGGCCAACTAGCACCCCCTGGTGCTCATGTCAAGCAGAGAAAACAGGAAGGAAGAAGCAAGAAACAGATCTACTACGATTACGCGAAAAGCGTTCAGGATCTTTATCGGAGCGCCCTGTCGCCCGTCCGGTTTGAGTCAGTGATGGCCTCCCGTCTATGAGAGTCTTTCGCGTCCTATTAACGACGGGTGGCATTTTCCTCATTGTCGGAATATACCTTGCTATTCCCGCAGCCGCGGTGTCCGGAAACGGCACGTACAGCGTTCCCGCTGGAAACTTCTACTACCGAATAATATTCAACGTGCAGAAAGCCGGTCGGATCTCGGGACAGTTCTCGGAGACCTCGGGGAGTATCGTTACCTTGTATGTCTTCACCAGCGCTCAATTTGACTCTTACAGGAACGGGGTCGTAAGTCAAGACCTCTTTGCAATAACAGGGAGTTCAGGCGGCTTCTCGGCCTCGGTAGCTTTCCCCGGCGACTATTACTTGGTGATTCAACACGGGGCGAGCTTCGTTAACCAGGCAGAAGCCGTTCAGTTGACCTGGCAGCTTGACGGATCAAACTTCTTCTTGCTGGGTTTGGGGATTACCATTTTTGTCGTCGGAGTGATCCTCACATTCTTCGGCTACAGGCTGCGGAGTAGAGGGGCACCTCCTCCCTCAACCGCGGGAGTGATCTTGTTCGACCAGCCAAAGTCTGAGAGTACGACTCCCGGAGAATGAAGCCGCCTCGCGAAGCAGCTCATACAATCGAGCTCGTTTAGTTCAGGAACAAACTGGCCCGTTCGCGAATTTCGTAACTCCTCGTCAAGGAAGTATTCCTCCTTCATCCTGAAACTTACATGCTCCCCGGCCAGCATAGACCAACCAACCGGTCAGATAGTACTTCTTCCGAATCCAGTTGGCTATGCTCTCGTACCAACGCTTGAATTCACGCTCCTTCTGACCCAAATCCATTGTGTCATTATCAATGGTTGTGAACTCGACCCAAATCCGCCCCGCGTTCATTCGATTGTCCCGGGTGAAGCAGCGAGCAAACTCCACTGCTGAAGACCGAAGCCCATCAATCACGTAGACTCCGTGGTCATCATCGTAGTCAACAACCAGGTTCGAGGAAACGCTGCGGTTGAACAGCCAAAATATTCTATTGGACTCTTCCTGGTCAGCCTCCGGCATCTCAACAACAGGAACAAAACTGCTCATTGTCGACTGGTGAGGAAGAACTTCCACGTTGCCAGTCCCTTTCACGTAGTTGAGAAACTCCTTCTCATCGTCATGGGTCATGTAGAAGTTGACTTGCTGCCCCAACCTAACGCAACTCCTTGCCGTCAGCGATGGGGCTTTCAGAGTCTAGAGCTCCCATATCTGGCTGTAGCTTCGGTAGAAGTCTAGTGAATACCTCTCGCGCATTCACTGAAACACCGTTGCGTTTGAAGTAGGTCTCGACATTCTGGAGGTCTCGCAGCAGGAGAGGCGCGGCTTCTCGTGTTTTCTGGTGTCGGTCAACTTTGGAAGAGAAGTCCACGGCCTGGGGAAAATCTATCACGTAAAGCCGGTCGTTCCACGACAGAGTGTTGTACTCTGAGAGGTCACCGTGCACGATGAACGCGTCTAGAAGCTTCTCGACGATGCCTACCGCCTCTCTTGCCAGCTCCTCTGGCTTCTCAGGATCTAATCTCCTCAGCGAAGGAGCCATCTCTTCCGTTCCAAGGAATCTCATAGTGAACATGTTGTCAACTCTTCTAGCTGGCGTCGGCACAGGCACACCCCCACGATAGGCTTTTTGCAAAATCGTGAATTCCCGTGCAGCAATGGCGCCCATGCGGTCAGGCGCGTAGCCGATCGCACCGTGTTTCCGGTATGAGGTCCTGTGAATCCTGTACACCTTTAGGGCAAGGGGCGTACCTTTCCACATTCCAATGTACACGTCCGCCTCCTTGCCTGTTCCAAGCAGAGCTACAACGTTGTCGACGAGCCCGTTTTCCACAGCGTCCGCTCTGACGGTTTCGAGGGAGACCTCCCTCACCTCTACGAACCTGCTTCTGCGCCCCGCTCGTAGCTCGCGGCGTTTCCAGAAGCTCCGAGCGGACGCCAGCTCTTTTGCTGACATTTGATGTGTTCACGTTTGACACTTTCATCCACAAGCCCCGCCGCAGAGAATCTACTCTACGATGGGCTCATGGTGCTGATACAAGTTAGAGGATTGTGCTCGACTAGACAGTTCAGAATGAAGGCTCGGGCGAAAACTCCAACGACTCGAAGCTTGTCAAACCCGCAACCCTCCAGACCTCCTAAACTCCGCCGTCAACATTAGGCTTCCGAGGCTTTTGCCAAGTTCTAACTTGGCTCATGTGACGGAGAGGAAAATCGCCCATTCTCCATGCCAACCAGAAAACGACCATCGATTTTTCGACCGGGTACGGACGCGGCCGTTTGAGACACAAAAGACCCCGGTCAGAATTCCTCAAGCGAGAAACTAGAACCCCTCACTCGAGAAACCAAAACAGACAACCGTGGAGAAATATCAAGCATTCTTAACGGGGCTCGGGGGGTGCCAAATCTCCCGCCCGCGAGCCCGAACAAAACAGGCCACGACTCCACACGACCCTACACGTGGAATCGTCCCTAACGCGGTCAAGGAACGATTAAATAACGCACGCCCCTTCAAACAGTTCAAGGTAGACTTATGCCAACTCACGGCTCGCTCACCAAGGCCGGAAAAGTTCGACAACAAACCCCGAAGATCCAAGCCCTCAACAGGCCCAGCAAGTCACCCCGCGAAAGAGTCCGGCGCAACGCGACCAAACGACTCGTCCTCGGACGCAAACCCGGACAAAACTACATCCGAACCTAATACCCACAACAGCTAAACACCCGCCTCCCCGTCAACCCTAGTTCCAAAAACTAGGAAAGAGCAAACTTGTCGCTTCTAGTCGATACGCTCCTCTCAATCCAAGCCCTCCTGGTTTTCCTCCTCGCAGGCTACGAGTACCTAACACTCATGAACTTTCCCCGTCTCCCAGCCTCCAGCACACCTACCATCGTCCCCCTCGTCTCAATCATCCTCCCCGCAAAGGACCAAGCCAGGACCATCGACCAGTGCGTCAACTCACTAGTCCACCTTGACTATCCAAACAAGGAAGTCATTGTCGTCCAAGGCCGATCAACTGATGAGACCCAGAACCTCCTTAACAAGTACAAATACAAGACAGCACTAATCGAAGAAGACCCGTTGCCCGAAGGTTGGGTTGGCAAGAACTGGGCCTGCCACCAGGGCTACAAACAAGCCAAAGGCGAACTTCTCCTCTTCACAGATGGCGACTCCGTCCACTCCCACGACAGCCTCACACGAACAGTCAGCTACCTCCAAACCACACAAGCAGACATGGTCACAATAGCCCCAGGAACCATCCTCAACACATTCTGGGAAAAACTACTCCAACCACCCATCTTCCTCCTTATCATGCTCTTTGTCGGGGGAAAGCTCGTCAACAGGGACAATCGTCAAAACGCGCTCGGCAACGGCCAGTACATGCTCTTCCGAAGAGCAGCCTACGAAAAACTCGGAGGACACTACGCCGTCCGCGAAAGGATAGTTGAAGACTACTCACTCGCCCGGCTGCTAAAGAAGGCTGGAATGAAGCTTCGAATGGTCGCCGCGCCTGACGCAGTAGGGGTCCGTATGTACTCCAGTCTGGGAGAGATCTGGAGAGGTTGGAGGAAGAACTTCTATACCGTCCCTGAAAACCATAGATTCGAAAGGGCCCTCTTCCGGCTTACGTGGATGCTCGGGATCCTTGTTCTCCCGTATGCCATCCTAGTCAACGGCATATTCCTTGCACCCACGACGCCTCTCAATCCTTACCTGTTCGCAGGGGTCTTCATGGCTCTCCTACTGTGGCTGGGCATACTCGTACTTGACAGATCCATAGGAGTCTCAACCGGCTACGCTTTACTCTTCCCAGTCGCAATTCTCGTATACACAGCAATCGGAGTCGACTCCACTATTCGAGGGGCTCTAGGACTGGGCTTTACATGGAAGGGACGCGTCTACGGGAGACCCGCGCCCGCAAAGCTCGAGGCCAGAATAGCTTAAGCACAACAAGACCCTCGGAAGCCCGCAAGCTTGAGCCGGGTTTCAGAACAGCTCTCCAGCGAGATAGCGAGCCAACTCCTCGTACTGGAAAGCCTGACCCGTGAAGACATTAATCGTGTCAAGCTAGAGATATGCCGCAAGCATCACTCGCCATTAATACCATCCAACTCTGACATTCTACATCTCCTCCATGAGCCCGAACTCTCCCGCCTGAAGCCGCTGCTTAAAGCCAAACAGGTTCGCGGGATGAGCGGAGTCACAACAGTCGCTGTGATGCCCAAGCCTTGGGCCTGCCCCCACGGAAAGTGCAGCTACTGCCCAGGGGGTCCGGAAGTCGGCGTCCCAAGAGCCTACACGGGGAAAGAGCCCGCTGTTATGCGAGCATTGGAGACAGAGTATGATCCATACCTTCAGGTCGAAAGGCGATTATCACAGCTGAAAGCTATCGGACATGTTGCCGACAAAGTCGAACTAATCCTGGTTGGCGGAACCTTCCCGTTTCTTCCGCGAGACTACCAGGAGCATTTTGTCAAGCGATGCCTTGATGCGATGAACGATGCTGAAGCTATCTCCCTCGAAGAAGCCAAGGTCATTGCAGAGACGGCCCAGGTGAGAAACGTCGGAATTACAGTCGAGACTCGACCTGACTGGTCTCGGAAGAGCCATGTTGACCACATGCTTTCAATGGGAGTCACCCGTGTCGAAATCGGGGTTCAGACCCTATACGATGACGTGTACAAACGCATTCATCGCGACCACACAGTAGCGGACGTGGCGGAAGCCACGGGTACGTTAAAGGACTCTGGGCTCAAAGTCGGATACCACATGATGCTAGGGTTACCGGGGTGCGACTATCAGCGCGACCTAGAAGCATTCCGTCGAGTCTTTGAAGACCCGACGTTCAAGCCGGACATGCTGAAGATCTATCCGTGCCTGGTCACACCAGGCACACAGCTCCACGAGGAATGGCGCCGGGGAGAATACCAGCCGTACTCGACGGAGGAATCAGCACGGTTGATTGCCGATGTGAAACAGTTCATTCCAAGATGGGTTCGGATAATGCGGATACAGCGCGAGATTCCCGCGGATGGCATAGCGGATGGCGTTAAGCGTGGAAACCTGCGACAGCTTGTCCAAAAAGAACTCCAGGAACGTGGAACCAGATGCCACTGCATCCGTTGCAGAGAAGTAGGACAGGCCTCTCTCAGAAGAGAAATCAACTCAACCATCACCCATGTCGAACTGCAAAGAATCAGCTACCAAGCCTCCACCGGGACAGAGGTCTTCCTATCCTACGAGGACGTCGAGCTCGACATCCTCGTCGGCTACTTACGTCTGAGGATTCCGGGCGAAAAGGCCCACCGGTCAGAGATTATCGACCAAGACGCTGCAATCGTCCGGGAGCTCCACGTCTTTGGACAAACGGTCCCCGTCGGTGGTAGAGTTGAAGGAGCCTTTCAGCACAAAGGCTACGGGTCCCGATTGCTGCAAGAATCGGAACGAATAGCAAGAGAAGAGTTCAAGAGGGAAAAAATGCTGGTGATAAGCGCACTCGGAACCAAACCCTACTACGCCCGTTTCGGGTACACCCATGACGGCCCGTACATGTCAAAGCGTCTCTCACAAGCATACACTTAACCAGTTCAGAAGGAATCCTCAGAGAAGATACGAGTCCTTGTCCAGGACAGAGCTCGAAGGGTACCAAGGCCAAATCCTACACCATCTTCAGGGAGCAGGCGCGAAGGTAGGAAGCATAATCCGCGTCACGTCAAAGGACGGAGAGGTCTTCGAAGGCGCGCTCTTTCCCCGCTCCGAATACGCAGACCAAAACCACATCTGCCTCAAGATGAAAAACGGATACAACATAGGAATCCACCTAGAAAGAGCCGAGAAGATCGAGGTCATCGGAGAAGGCGAGAAACCCCACTTCACAAAACCGAAAGTTACAACAATACACGAAGTTCTCCCGAAGGTCTCCCTAGTCAGCATAGGTGGAACAATCGCCAGCAGAGTCGACTATCGCACAGGCGCCGTTCAACCAGCACTCACCGCGGAGGACCTGACAAGTGTAGTCCCGGAACTCGGCTCAATAGCAGAGATTGATGCTCATATTCTCTACAGCGAGCTCAGCGAGAACCTGACCACAGCTCACTGGCAGAAGATAGCTGAAGAGACAGCACGGCTCATACGGGGAGGAGCGGACGGCGTGATAATCGCTCATGGAACAGACACAATGCACTACACCTCTGCCGCCCTCAGTTTCGCCCTGCAAGACTTACCAGTCCCAGTTCTCATCGTAGGAGCACAACGTTCCTCAGACAGACCGAGTTCTGACGCCGCCTCCAACCTGACCGGTGGAGTGGCAATAGCGGCAAGAGCAGACATCGCCTCCGTGGGAGTTGCCATGCACTCCGACATGTCAGACCGTTTCATAGTTGCCCACCGAGGCACGCGGGTGCGCAAATGCCACACGAGCAGGCGTGACGCATTCAGATCGATAAACAGCCCCTTCCTTGCACGATACGACCTGCAAACAAACCAGATAGAATCATTCGATGCAGTATCTAGAAGAGATAAGAATCGGCAATTATCCTTGAAGCCTCACTTCGACCATCACGCCAACCTAGTGAGATTCTACCCAAGTTTTGATCCCGCTTTGATAGACTCCGTGGTCGCCAACGGGGCTAGGGGAATAGTTCTCGAAGGGACGGGGCTTGGGCACGTATCAAGACAGTGCTACGAGCCCATCAACAGAGCTGTGAAACAGGACGTTCCAATTTTCATGACCTCCCAGACAATCTGGGGACGCGTCGACATGAACGTCTACTCTACAGGACGCGACCTCGTCGACATTGGGGTAGTCCCGTTGGAAGACATGCTCTCAGAAACAGCACTCGTCAAGCTGATGTGGGCTCTATCGCAGACAAAGTCGCGGGACAAGATCAGAGAAACGATGCTTCACCCTGTCGCAGGAGAGGTTACTGAGCGGACACTGGCGGAGGCGTCGTAGTCGTCCTTCGACTATGGAGCAGTCGGCCTTAAAGCAGGTCTCGAAATCCATCGACAGCTAGACACACGGAAGAAGCTGTTCTGTGACTGTCCAACGCAGCTTTCGACTGAAGCGGCAACTCTTAGGTTCCTCCGCAGGCTCAGGCCCACCCAGAGCGAACTGGGACAGATAGACCCGGCTGCATTGTTCGAATTCCACAAAGGAAAGAGCATCACATACGAAGCTGACCCGGAAACGGCATGCCTTGTCGAGCTAGACGAGGAACCACCTCGCCAGCTTAACAGCGAAGCGGTCGATATCGCCTTGACGATTACACTTCTCCTCAAAGCAAGACCGCTGGACGAGATTCATGTGATGCGAAAGGTCGTGATAGACGGCTCAAACACGACAGGTTTCCAGAGGACCGCTGTCATTGGACTGGATGGTGCGCTGCGAGCTGACGGGCGGGACGTGCCGGTTGAACAGGTAACTTTGGAGGAGGACTCCGGAAGGAAAACTGGTGAGACGAAGACTTCCGCCGTCTACAGGCTTGATAGACTGGGCGTTCCACTCATCGAAATCTCAACGGGTCCAGTGATTGGGACTCCAGAAGAGGCCGGGAAGACAGCGCTCGCAATCGGCCGGATTCTCAGAGCGACGCGAAAGGTGAAGAGAGGTTTGGGCAGTATCAGACAAGACCTCAACATTTCCATCAAGCAAGGCGCTCTGGTCGAGATCAAGGGTGTCCAAGACCTCGATTTGGTCTCTAGGGTTGTAGAGCTCGAGGTTCAGCGTCAGCTCAACCTAGTTAGCATCAGAGATGAGCTCCGATTCAGGCAGGTCAAACCATTAGACATCAAGGAGGATTTTGTGGACGTCACCGGGATCTTCGCGAGTTCAGAATCGAAAATAATCCAATCCGCCATCAAGAGAGGAGGAAAAGCCTACGCGGTTCGCCTGACGGGCTTTGCGAATCTTCTCAAACGCGAGCTTGCTCCTGGAATCAGACTCGGAACTGAGCTGGCAAAGAGGGCGATTTTCTGGGGTAGAGTCGGGGGTATCTTCCATTCTGATGAACTCCCAGCTTATGGAATCGAAACGGGTACTGTCGAGGCTGTGAAGGAGAGGCTAGGGTCTGACGCTCGAGACGCATTTGTCGTGATTGCGGATGAGGAGCAGGCTGTTCTCGACGGGCTCAGAGCCGTGGTGGAGAGAGCACGTGAAGCCGTGGAGAAGGTTCCTGAAGAAACGAGAGCTGCAAACCCTGATGGAACAACGCATTACATGCGGCCCCGTCCCGGAGCTGCGAGAATGTATCCAGAGACTGATGTCCCTCCTGTTGCGATTAGTAAGGACAGAATTGCGAGGATTGCTGGCAGTCTTCCACGAATGCCCGCTGAAGTTGCTGGTGAGTTGCAGGTGCAGCACCGGCTCAGCCCGAAGCTCGCTTCGCAGATTGTCGATTCCGAGTACTTGTCATTATTCGAAAAGATCGTGGGGGCGTCGAGGGAAGTCTCAACAAGCTATGTTGCAACCGTTCTAACAGAGTCGCTGAAGAGCCTTCAGCGTGAAAATGTCCCAGTGGAGAATTTGCGCGAGGAACACTTTGTGCAGGTCTTCGATCTTGTCGCGAAGGGATCTACTGCAAAGGAATCGGTTGTGGAGGTTCTTCGTTGGCTGGCTGCCCATCCAGCTTCAACTGCGGCTGATGCCCTGGACGACCTCGGGCTGCGCATGCTGTCCGAGCAAGACCTGGCGGTGATCGTCAACAGGGTAGTCTCCTCGAACAAGTCGCTTCTTGCCAACGACCGGGCGAAGGCTTTGGGGAAGATGATGAATCTCGTAATGGGTGAAGTTCGAGGAAGAGCCGACCCAACGCTGGTCAGCGAGCTTCTCCGAGTGAGAATAGAACGGGTGTTGGCATGACTCAGCTGGGGAGGACAGGGGCTGGGAGAGGCGGGGATGTTGCATTGGATGAGCTTGACCATAGGATTTGCCAGGCTTACTTGCTTGATGCACGACTCTCTTACCGGGAGCTGGCTCACAAGCTCGGAGTGTCAACTACCACTGTTCAGTCCCGAACTGTCAAGCTTGAGAAGGGTGGAGTCATTCGGGGGTACTCGGCGGTTTTCGACCATGAGAAAGTTGGCTATCAGCTTACAGCGATAACTGAGGTGAGTGTTTCGAAGGGAAAGCTGCTTGAGCTGGAGAGGGAGGTCGCGAAAATTCCCCAGGTTCTCGCGGTCTATGATGTGACGGGTCTGACTGATGCGATTGTGATTGCGAAGTTCAAGAGTCGAGATGATCTGAGCAGGTTCACTAAGTCTCTTCTCTCAATGCCTTTCATTGAGCGGACTAATACTCATATTGTTTTGACGACTGTTAAGGAAGACTTCCGACTCCTCTGAGGCAGTCTCTTAGCGACCTCCATCTCGCGTCCAGGAATGCTGCAGGCGTACCCCATGTTGAAATCGGGGAGTGCCTCCGCTCAGCGCTGGCTGTGGGTAATTCTTCAGTCTGGGCGGGAACGGGCGGGTCAGACGGTTTCCCGATGCCCTGTTTCAAGGGGGGTACGGTAGTCTTTCTCTACCGGTCTCGTCTCTCGAGACTGTTAAACGATTACGAATTTTTCCGGGAGAGTCTCGCTGTCCAGGCATGATTTTGGGCTTGTTTCCGGCTGATTAGCCTGTTCTGGGCTTGTTTGTGGTTTCTGACCCCCTGTTGGATTCCCCTAGGGTCAGCTGTGGAATAGGTGAGTCTAGAAATCTCGGGTTCATTTCTGTGATCCAAGTTGGTTCTGCGCGATTTTGGTGATGGGGTGAGGTTCGCTGGGTCTACATTGCAGAGGCTGGCACGTGTGCTGAATGGCTTCTCGACTTGTTCAGACCAAGCTCGGGTTTGTTGCTTTTTTCAGATCCGAGACAGCGTCTTTCAGCTTGACGCGAGTTCTTTCCCTATCTTCGAGGTTGTGGGCGACAATTTCCACTAGCGCGCTTCCCACAATGGCGCCATCCGCGCCCGCGGCGATGATTTCTGCAACATGCTCGGGTCTAGATATTCCAAAGCCCGCTGCAATTGGAATCCTACCTTTCGCAAGGGCCTTGACACGCTTGACAGAGTGAAGAGCGACTGGGTCCAGTTCTCTCCGGGGGCCTGTCACTCCGAAGAGGGAGACCATGTACACGAAGCCATGCGATTTCTCGATTATCTGTCTCATTCTCGTCGGAGACGTGTTTGGCCCCGCTAGGAAAATCGTGTCGATGTGGTGTTTGCTAGATGTTTTCCGAAAGCTGTCGCTCTCTTCAACTGGAAGGTCAGGGATGACAAGCCCTTCGACACCGGATCTCTGGGCAGTCTTAAGAAATCGCTCGAGGCCGGTCGCCAAGACGAGGTTGTAGTATGTCAACACAACAATTGGAACACTTCGGGCTAGAGAAATCTCCTTGATAAGTCCCAAGACTCCTCGGGGCGTCGCACCAGACAAGAGTGCCCGTTGGCTAGAGCCTTGGATAACTGGGCCGTCAGCAATCGGGTCTGAGAAAGGGATCCCGACTTCGAGAATGTCAGCCCCGCCGTCCACAAGAGCGGTCGCGTTGTCGAGGAATGATTTCCCGTCAGGGTCACCTCCTGTAAGAAAGGCAATCAAGGCTCCTTGCCCGCGGCTGCGAAGGCTTCCAAGCTTGGACTCGATGGCTGTCTCAGTTTGGGATGTGTTTGGCAACGGTTTCAACGTCCTTGTCACCCCGGCCCGATAGATTCACAATGATGGCGTCGTTCTTGCGGTAGTTGCCGGCCAATTTTGTCGCGTAGCTCAAGGCATGAGCTGGCTCCAATGCTGGCATGATTCCCTCAGTCTCAGATAGAACTTGGAAGGCCTCTAAGGCCTCGTTGTCCGTTGCGACAGCGTACTTGGCCCTCCTCGTGTCCATCAGAAACGCGTGCTCAGGTCCGACTCCCGGATAGTCGAGACCTGCGGAGATACTGTGGGTCGACTGTATCTGGCCGTTTGCGTCTTGGAGGATGTAAGTGAGCATCCCGTGGAAGACTCCCTCACGGCCTGCACAGAGTGGGGCGGCATGACGGCCGCGATCAAGGCCTTCTCCTCCCGCCTCGACTCCATAGAGATCCACTTCTAAATCATGAAGGAATGGGTGGAAAAGGCCCATCGAGTTGCTCCCTCCGCCGACGCATGCAACGGCTGCTCTAGGAAGGTGTCCCTCACTCTGCAATATCTGCCGCCTGGCCTCAATCCCTATGATGCTCTGGAAGTCTCGCACCATAGTCGGATATGGGTGAGGACCTACAACAGATCCTATGAGGTAGTATGTGTCCTCAACGTTCGTCACCCAGTCTCTCAACGCTTCGTTAATCGCGTCCTTCAGGGTTCTCGACCCGGAACCTACCGGGTGAACTCTCGCACCCAGCATCTTCATCCGATAGACGTTGAGCCTCTGCCTCTCCATGTCCTCCTCTCCCATGTAGACCTCTGCTCTAAGTCCAAGGGTGGCGCATGCCATCGCCGTGGCCACTCCGTGTTGGCCTGCTCCCGTCTCCGCAATGATTCTCGTCTTTCCCATCCTTTTCGCGAGCAGTGCCTGGCCCAAGGTGTTGTTGATCTTGTGCGCTCCGCCATGCAGGAGGTCCTCGCGTTTGAGATAGATTTTCGCGCCTCCTGAGCGTTGGGTGAGGTTTCTCGCGAGATAGAGAGGAGTGGGCCGGCCGGCGTAGTTGGCCAGCAATCCTTTCAGCTCCTTTCGAAAGCTACTCTCCTTTGAAAGCTTGCGATAGGATAATTCTAGTTGTATGAGGGGCTCCATCAGAGTTTCGGGTACATAACGTCCCCCGAACCTGCCAAACTTTCCAGACTCGCCCAGTTGCCTGCTGGGTCTACTCTTACTTTTCAGCTGTTTACGAGCTCTCTAACCTTGACTTTGATGTTGGAAGCGCGCATGATTGATGAGCCAACAAGGAATGCGTCGGCTCCCGCTTTTCTGAGCCGTCGAATGTCCGCTGGGGATTCTATTCCACTTTCTGAGACAATGGGCCGGTCGGTAGGGCCTATCCGCGAGAGGACTCTTTCAGTTGTGGCTAGTTCAATCTGAAATGTAGATAAGTTTCGGTTGTTGATACCGTACAGGTCAGGTTCATACTTCCGAATGAGTTCAAACTCTCTTGAGTCATTAGCCTCGACCAATGCCTCCATTCCCAGTCGTCGAGCTTCAGCAATCATCCTGCCGAGCTTCACTTCCGCAAACCCTGCGCTGAAAATCTCCGAGATTAGGACGACAGCATCAGCACCAGCACTCGAACCAGCCTCCAGCTGCTTCGGCGAGACCAAAATATCTTTCATTAACACAGGTGCACCAGTCTGACTCGCAACCTCAGCCAAGATCTCCAGTCCTCCCTTGAAATCATCGGGGTCTGTGAGAACCGATAGCCCGGAAGCTCCACCTTCCAGCATTGCCTTCGCAATCGTCACGGGAGACTCGGATCCGCGGATTCTCCCAGATGATGGAGAAGCATACTTTATCTCCGTAATGATCGGGGTTCGACTTGTCTTCTGGATTGTTTCCACCAGGCTTTGATGAGGACGATTCACGTGTATGGGTCGGTCGTAGTATCCTCTTTTGACTCTGCCACTTGCGTTCTCTGCCAATCTGGAAAGATGGTCTGGCATTTTCTAGCTCATTGTACAAGGGTTCCGAAATTCACCCCCAGAATGGGTAACAAGCTCGTGGAGTTTCTTGTTCGCCTTACCGTCACTCACAGTGTTGGCGGCAATCTCGATGCCTTCCCTCATGTCTCTTGCCGCTGCACATAGTAAGAGCCCGGCAGCGGAGTTTGCTAGAACCATTTGCAATCGCGGGTCGTCCTTGGAGAGTGACCCTGATAGGATGTCAATTGTGAGTTTTGCATTCTGGTCCACGTCATATCCGGCGACATCTCTCGGATGGGCCATCTTGAACCCCAGTTCTGTCGGGTCTATCTCTTCCCTCGTTGATGAGCCATTCTGGATCTTGACAATCGCAGTCCTCTCCGACATTGAAATCTCGTCCACGCCGTCTAATCCATAAACCGTCATCACGCTACTCACCCCTAGGTTGTGAGCGGATTGTGCCATTGGCTCCAGGAGGTTTGGGTCGTATACTCCAATGAGCTGCGCGGTTGCTCCAGCTGGATTTGTGAGAGGGCCGAGAATGTTGAAGACTGTGCGGATGCCGAGCTCTTTTCTGATTGAGGCGACGTTTTTCATGGCGGAGTGAAAGTTGGGGGCGAACATGAACCCGATTCCGATATTCTCGATAGAATTCTGGACCGCCTCTGGAGTCATGTTCAGGTTCAAGCCTAGTCGTTCGAGAACGTCGGCGCTTCCGCACCGGCTTGTGGACGATCGGTTGCCATGTTTTGCGACCGGGACGCCGGCTGCAGCTATGACTATGGCGCTTGTGGTGCTGACATTGAATGTCTTTGTTCTATCGCCACCCGTTCCGCAGGTGTCGAGAAGGTATCCGTTCACCTTTGGATGGATTGTCCTGCTGAACCCTCGCATCGCTGAGGCCAAAGCGGTAATTTCCCCAACAGTTTCTCCCTTCTTTTTCAGCCCGACAAGAAACGCTGCAACCTGCGCAGGTGTGGCTTCTCCCGACATTATCTCGTTCATTGCGGTCTGAGCTTCGTTGCCTTGCAGGTCCCGATTTTCAAGCAAAGCTGGAATGCATTCTCGGATCGTTGCGTCACACCTCTAGAGATTCTTTGATGAGCCGGATGCTCTCCAGCGTGAGGATACCCTCAGGAAAGCTTCTAGTCCCAAGCATGCGACTTAGATCGACACATGTGTCAGGTTCGCGTTTATCGTACAGGTCTGATAGGTCTCGAAGGGAAATACTAGTCGCTAATCTCGAGTAATCCGGTCGCTCTTCTTGGGGACGAGCTTGATGTTTCCCAAAGGCTATTCCCCATGGAGGTTCTCCGCCGTCACTACCCTACATGCACTATTTATTGCTTGCATGACCACTTCTGTACCATCAAGCAGAATCGGCCCCTCAGTAATAATCATCGGTCCGAGCATTGATTATTACCCGTGGGTCGGGGTTAGGCGCCAGGCGGGTTTCTCTCCCGAGAACCGCCTACTACTTTCAGCGCTTGTGAGGGGGTTTTGTTCCCGTGCACTATGCTAACCAGTGCTCTCGTCATGAGAGCGGGGTGCTGTTGTTGGAACACATTGCGCCCGATTGAGATTCCTGCTGCTCCAGCTTTGATAGAATCTGAGACCGTTTTCAGGACTTCGCGCTCCGATCGGGCTTTGGGGCCTCCGGTAATTACCACTGGCACCTTGACGCTCTTCACAATTCGGCGGAAGCTTTCCACACCGCCCGTGTAGTTTGTCTGGACGATGTCGGATCCCAGCTCATAGCCTAGTCGTGCCGCATGCAGGACAGGCTCGTACGCGTGTTCACTGGATGTGCCGGGCCCTCTGGGATACATCATGCCTAAGACTGGTATCCCGTAGTCGTCGCATTCCTCACGGATTTTAGAGAAAGAATGTAGCATTTCTTGCTCGTGTTGAGACCCAATATTGATTTGGACGGAAACCGCGTCCGCCCCTAGTCTGATAGCGTCCCTAACGGTCGAGACTTGAATTTTCCAGTTAGGATCACCAGCAAGTTTTGTGGCACCTGATAGGTGAAGGATTAGACCCATCTTGTCAGTTCGCACCGTTTTGGCTATGCCTGCGTGAACAAGCAAGGCGTCAGGACTCCCCTTCGACAGGTTGTCAACGGTCTGCGCAATCTTCTCAAGGCCTGGTATCGGACCAACTGATGTTCCGTGCTCCATCGGAATGATCACTGTCCGACCATCTTGTCGGAATATTCGTCGAAGGCGTCTTGTTATTCCTGCTTCCAACTAGCAGATCGCCTGATTAGCGTCTCCGAAACGAAGTGTTCGGTGATGAGAATCCCTCGAATGGAGGGGGCAGTTTGGATTTCTGGGGCATGGGTTCCAATCATCTTATGACTCCTTCAGCTTCTTTCGGTGAGGCCTCGATACGGTCACGCGCGGGTACGGTCCATTCGAGGAAGGGATGTTGCAGAGAGTGTTCACTTGTGACCGATGCCTCATCTGCATTGGGTCATGGCGCCCGCCTATGCCTAACCGCCACGCTATGAAGAGTCTCGAATTCCCCGCCTGCCTATTACGGCTTTGGCAAGCAACCAACCGCCGTTCTATTGGATGCGTCTTACCGCCAGGGGATAGTTAGAAGTGACATCTTAGCACGGTTTAGTGTCGGAATTCTTAATGGCGACTCCTATGCTCGGGTGAGTGGACTAGGCTGGTAACCTGTAGTGTGTGGAATATTCGGGTGCATCTTGCATGAAGGCCGGCCAGCTGCCCCCTTGATTCACCAGGCTCTGAAGAGGCTGGAGTATAGGGGGTACGACTCCGTTGGAGAGGTGACTGTAGAGGGGTCCCGGTTGTTTGTCAAGAAAGACAGTGGACGGCTGGAAGAAGTTCATCAGAAGTACAACCTCGATGACCTGCCAGGATCTACAGGGGTCGGCCATACCAGATGGGCGACTCACGGACGGCCGGTGCAGGAGAACGCGCACCCGCAGGTCGACTGTCATTCCAGGATCGCAGTGGTTCACAATGGCATTATAGAGAACTATGTTGATTTCAAGCGAGACCTTGAGGCAAAGGGACACAAGTTCTTCTCAAGAACCGACACGGAAATTGTCCCACACCAGGTTGAGGAATATGTCAAACAGGGAATGAGTCTCGAAGAGGCTTTCCGTAAGACTTTGAGTCAACTCGAGGGAGCTTACTCTCTCGTTCTTCTGAGTTCCTTGGTCCCGAGGACGATTATCTGCGCACGCCAGGAAAGCCCTCTTGTTTTGGGTATTGGCCAGGGCGAGTCTTATTGCGCATCCGACATCTCGGCCTTTCTTCCGCTCACAAAACGAGCCGTTGTGTTGGAAGAGGGCGAGATGGCGATACTGAACCCTAGCGGAATCAAGATTCTCAAGACTAGGGATGCCGAACCCGTCAATCGAGACCCCATCTCGATAACTTGGAGCGTAGAGTCGGCAACCAAGGAGGGCTTCCGCCATTTCATGCTGAAAGAAGTCCACGAGCAGGTTCAGACGATAAAGGACGCGATGAGAACCCATCAGATCTACTATGACCTAATGGCTGGCAAGCTTGCTGAGGCCAAGAGGATCTTCGTGGCAGCATGTGGAACATCATACCACGCAGGCCTAGTCGGAAGTTTCGCCTTGACCAGACTCGCTGGTCTCGATGCTAGAGTAGTGATTGCCTCTGAACTGTCGGAAGAAGTGTTGGACTTGGTCGACAAGAACACAGCAATTCTCGCTGTAAGCCAGTCGGGAGAAACTATGGACACTCTAAACGCTGTGAGGGATTCAAAGGCCAAGGGGGCTTCTATTCTCAGCATCACAAACGTCATGGGCTCGACCCTGATGCGGCTCTCGGATGTCTACATTGGGCAAAACTGTGGGCCGGAGATTGGCGTGGCGGGAACTAAGACCTTCACCTCGCAAGTTGCCGTGCTGTTGAGGTTAGCTGCTGCTTTGGCGAAGAACAAGGGGAGGGAAAAGGAGCAGCGGGCGAGAGAAGTTGTGGACGCACTATACCGGACTCCCGAAATAATTCAGGACATTCTGCACACCAAGGAGGAGGTCGTACGCAGAATTGCTCTCAGCATCATAGGTGCTCCAAGCATATGCTTTCTGGGTCGAGGAGTAAGTGTGGCAACTGCCCTAGAGGGAAGGCTGAAGCTGCTTGAGCTCAGCTATGTCCCAGCAATCGCTTACCCTGCTGGCGAGAGTAAGCACGGCTTCATCTCGGTCATCGAGGAAGGCTTTCCCGTTGTCTTCGTCGCTCCCAAAGACGAGACCCACAAGAAGGTCATCGGGAACATAATGGAAATGAAGGCGAGAGGGGCTCGCATCATTTCCCTGATCCAGGAAGGAGATGACGAAGTTCGCAGCCTGTCAGACGACGTGGTAGAGATTCCGGGAGGAAAGCTACCCTCACTGGTCTCACCTATCGCCTACACTGTCCCACTGCAACTTCTCGCATACTACCTGTCCGTTGGAAAGGGGCATGACCCTGACTACCCCCGCAACCTAGCCAAGAGCGTTACCGTAGAGTAAGGGAGAAGCATCGCAGAATCCAGCATCTGAACAGCGATTACTGGAAGAAAAACTCGCGAGCGTCCTCAGCGAGGCAAGGACAAAAACAGAGGCGGCACTCTTCGAGACCATCACCCAGATTCAGGGTTTCGAGAAGAAGGTCTGGTTTGCCGCTGAAGCGGCTGAATTCTCCAGCCTCATATTCTCACTCACCTATCAGTTGGAGGACTTTGACCCTCCGGCCCCCGTGGTGAAAGGGAAGACGACTATTGAATTGTTGAGAGAATCCTCCGTCACTCTTCGAGAGATTGTGGAGGGCTATGCAAGCGACCCGAAGAGCTCTTACGTGAAGCTCAGAACGGTCGTCCACTATTTGTGGAGGGCTCATCATAACGTGCGGAAGACCAAACTATCAAGGTAGGATTTAACTAGGCCTAGAAAGCCGGGCGAACCCGCCCGGGCGTCTCTAGGTGGTTAGCTCAGTCGTCTGTCTGGCAGGCGGCGTAGGCGCTGCCAAGTTTCTTGACGGACTCGCCCACTACCACCCTCCCGAAAGAATTACTGTCGTCGTGAACACTGGAGACGACCTCGAATACTTAGGCTCTCATATCAGCCCCGACATAGACATCGTTACCTACACTCTGGCAGGCGTAGTGGATCCAGATAGGGGGTGGGGGTTCAAAAGTGACACATATCATTGCATGGAACAACTGGAGCGTTACGGGGCGGAGACCTGGTTCCGAATTGGTGATGCGGATTTCGCAACGCACCTTCTCCGAAGCGCCTATCTCCAGCAAGGATTCACCCTATCGGAAGTGACCGAAAGGATCCGAAACGCGCTCGAGGTCAAGGTGCGTATTCTTCCGATGTCAGACGATAGGGTTGCCACGAAAATCAAGACCCCTGAGGGCCTCTTGGATTTTCAGGAGTACTTCGTAAAGAGAAAATTTTCGGACCGAGTTGAAGACGTAACTTACGAGGGGGCTGACCACGCGACTCCAGCTGACGGAGTGCTTGATGCAGTGAAGAAGAGCGATGTGATCATCCTATGCCCCAGCAACCCAATTCTGAGCATTGGGCCAATCCTTGCTATTCCTGGCATTCGAGAAGGCCTGGCGAAAGCCAGGGGAAGAATCGTGGGGGTGACCCCGATAATCGCTGGAAAATCATTGAAGGGTCCTTTGGACAGGATTATGCAGAACCTCGGACTGGATGTCTCATCTTACGGTGTGGCCCAGCTCTACAAAGGGGTCCTGGATGGGTTCGTGATTGACGAGGCTGACAAAGCCCTCACCTCGAAGATTGCCGCACTGGGCATTCATGTTAGACAGACGAATACGTTAATGGACTCGCCCGAGGCCAGGGTACGTCTGGCACGGGAAACAGTTTCCCTCGCCGAAGGCATAAGAAAATGAGAGAGGTGGCCGTCGTCCCTGTCAAGAGCCTGACGGAGGCGAAAAAAAGGCTTGCCGGAGCCTTGTCATCGGAAGACAGGCAAAGTATTGTCATTGCCATGCTCAACGATGTTCTGCATTCTCTAAACCGGGCGAACCTGTTTGGTCAAGTAATCGTCGTGTCCCCCGACAACACTCTCGAATACGAGGCTGAAAAGAACCATTCGCGATTCGTTCGACAAGTAGGGGACGGGCTCAACGCGGCGGTCCGCCAAGTTACGAAGATGGTCGTCGAGGAAGGAGCTTCGGCACTATCATGCGTGTTGGGCGACATTCCGCTGGTGGAACCTGGTGACTTCGAAGAACTGCACCGGATTAGCCGCTGGAAGCCTAGAGTCGTCCTCTCACCATCGCTGAAAGGAGGAACAAATGTCTTGATGCGAAGCCCCCCCGAAGCCATACCAATCGCATATGGGAGATGGAGCTACGCGAAACACCTTAGGGCGGCACAGGAGGGAAGAGTCCCACTCTACTCGGTCTCAAACGAACGTCTATCCCTTGACATTGACACCGTAGACGATCTCAGAATTCTGCGTCAGCGAGACTCGATGGGCCGAACTAACGCGGGGCGTCTGGTAAAGCAGCTTTCTCGACTCTCTCCGCTTCCAAGAAGCAGCTGAAGTGTCTGGGTAGTAATCTACCCGAATACGGGTAGAAACTCTTTTATGAGTAGGTCGTCTGCCGGGCGCGCGACCATGACTGATCGTGAACCCTTCAAGTCCAAGACCGTCTTGGCAGCGGGGGCAGCGGTCTTCGGTGCGCTGGCCGCAGCTACAACATGGCTGGTCCAGGTGCCTTATCCTGTCCCAGGGTTCGAGTTTCTCCGCTTTGATGCTGCGGAAGTTATCGACGCGACTGCATTCCTCATCTTCGGTCCGGAGGTTGGCTTCCTAGCAGCATTGGTTCACTGGCTGACTTTGAACTTTCTACCGACCGCTCTCCCAGTTTATGGACCTCTTCTGAAGTTTCTCGCAGTCACCACTATGCTTCTTGGCATGTTGGTTGGATACTGGGCGTTCACTCATTTGCTCACGGGAAGGACGGGGATGAATGTGGGGTTCACGTTAATGGGGGTTTTTGGCCTGACTAGCAGAGTGCTTATCTTGACTCCCGTGAACTACTTGGTATTGGTTTACGTTTTCAACGCGCCCAACACAGCAGCTGTAGTCAACCCCTACCTTATCGGAATCGGGATTTTCAACGCAATTCACGCTGTTATCTCAATGGTGGTTCCTTTCATCGTGACAGGTGCCTTGTTCCGTGCTTCACCGGAGCTGAAGGCCAAGGCATGGATAACAGGGCCTTTGAGGCTGCGTTCGGCCATGCGTTCAAGCATTGCTCGGCGAAACGGGAACAAGTCATTGCCGCAATGACTTCCTAACTGACAACGGCGCCTCCTTCTTTGGGGGCAAAGGTTTGCCAGTCCTTCTGTCGATCATGTCCTCGCAGGAGGGCCCCGTCCCAACGAGTGTGACGGGTACACCGGTTTCCTTCTCAATCATGGCGATGAAGTCACTTGAGTCCTTTCGGAGCTGCTTAATGTCTGAGACCCCCTTGCTCTCGGGGAAAAGCACGTCGAGTTTTGTTAGTGCTATCTGAGTAGCCCCGTTGAGCTGCACGGCCCTCATTGCAAGGTGAAAGTCGAATGGTGCGGCTCTGCGTTCGCGACCAGTGACTGTTCCGTGTTCCATCCAACCTCGTCGCACGACTTCTTCCCGGTTGAGTTGTCCTTCCAATGGTCCTTCCCCTACGCGTGTCACGTACGCTTTGAAAATGACGATTACATCATTCACTTGTGTGGGTCCTACTCCGACGTCCGCACAGGCCTGTGAGGCTGTCACATCCTTAGATGTGACGTACGGATAGGTTCCATGGTAAAGACTGAGGTACGTGCCCTGCGTTCCCTCGATCATAACATTCTTGCCCTGTGAGAGAGCATTCTGAACCTCTGCAACGGAGTCAACGGTGTAGGGCTGAAGTTTTCCGATTTGACGCGCGAGCTTTACCATTCTCAAGGCTCTTTCTGCGTTGCATGCTCCTACACCACTTTTTGTCGAGCCTATTTTTTGCGAGAGGTGCTCTGACCTGTGCTCTTGGTCCTTGTGGCGCTCTTCTATTATCGCGCACTGGTTGTCGATTCCGATTCGTCCCTCCGACTCTGTCTGTCGAATCTCTTCGAGTAAGACGGGAACGTCGATAAGCACTCCCGGTCCGATTAGGAGGCGTGTTTGTCTGTTAACGAAGCCACTGGGGATAAGGCGTAGCGAGTATTGTTTTCCGTCGTGTAGTACGGTGTGGCCTGCGTTCGGGCCGTTTCCTCCTCTGACGCAAATGTCGGGTTTGTCCTTCAGGGCCAGGTAGGCTGCTATCTTGCCTCTAGGGGACGATTCTCGTCGTCTTTCCCTTCGTCCCCGAAGAATCCCCCGACGATTACGGTGCAGGGCATTTAGTATCCAAGCCCTGATTTACCATGATTGGATAAGACTTTGGAATAGTTGGTTCGGGCAGGCGTTAGACTATGTATCAGCCCGCCCGATGTCGTTCGTCACAGCGTTGGCTGAGAACGCTCAGAGCAGCTTTCTAGCGGAAACTCATCATATAGCCTAGAGCTCGAAACGCTTCGTTAATAATCCGATGGTAGGGTCCGCATCGCAGCCGGGTTGCGCGCTACAGTCGAGACTTGCCGCATAGTCCACAAAAGACTCCTTCCGGGTCAATAACGCCATTACAAAACCGGCACTTTAGGGCTTCATGCTCACGTTTCTTTTCCGGAAGGGGATGTCGCTTCTCATACCTTCTGGCGACGAGGAGGGAACCCTCCAGCAGGATAATTATCGGAATGAACAGCGCCACATCGGCAATTGGGCCTCCATCGGGGGTAATGACCGCGGTTAGAATGTACGTGCCCACCCACACCCATACTCGCCTCTTTGTTATTCCAGAAGTCCCAATGATCTGGAACTTGACTAGGAGCACAACAAAAACAGGTAGGGTGAAAGCGAAGCCTGTGGTAAGAAGTGTGAAGAAAACTAGAGTGTAAAAGTCCTCGATGTTGACGAAAGGCGCCGCGCCTACCACGGGTAGGAAGATTAGGGTACCTATGACGATGAACGGGAGCAGGATCAAGAAACCGAAGAGAACTCCTGCAACGAAGAGGAGCGAGAAGGCCGCTGTGAATGGGTAAACGGATTGTCTCTCAGACGGCTTGAGGGCTGGGTCTACAAACCTGTAGACCTTGAAAGCCAGTAGGGGAAGGCTGACGGCGAAGCCTAGGACCACGGAGGCGATGACGTAGAGTTCTATAGGCGCAGTGAAGCTGCCCGCGATGAGTTGAACGTTGGACGGGAGAAGTCTGTTCTTGAGTGTCAAGAGGATGACTGATACTAGTGGGTTGTAAAACGCGAGTGGATCCTTGAGGAAGGAGAGGTCGGCGGGGATGACCATGAACGCCATGCTTGCCAGGATGAAAGTGTAGACCCATGTTCGGAGAAGGTTCGCGAGTTCGATTACATGTTCCCATAGTGGGAGAACTTTCGCGTCTCCCCGGTCATCGGGCAAGGGAAGGCACTAGTTGCGGCGGCTAGCCCTTGCTAGTATTTCTTCTCTTATCTGAGATGAACTCTTTCCTTCAGTGGCTATGCCGAGTCGTTCTGCCGTTTCGCTGAGGAGATCTGGAGCTTTTTTCGTCCTTTCGGAACCCCTCTCTCCCTTCTTGAATTCGGCAGCCACCTGGCCGATAGATTTGGCCATGTCTGTGATGGCTCTGGGCCTGAGAAGGAAGAATAAGAAAACAATTAGCGCCCCCACAATGATCCATTCTGTCCCTGCGAGGGCCAATTGTTTTCGCCGACCTACTTTGACTGAGCAGCTTTGACTATTTCGTCGGAAATTTCCCGACGGGTCTTCCCTTCGGTCGCGATGCCGAGTTTGCGCGCGGTGTCAATCAAGGGGTCAGATGAACCATTCTCGATTCGAGGCGTAGAATCGATGCCCGCTGAGGAAAGTCCCTTCGCGGCTTCGTCGAATTCCTTTCTTGCCCTGCCTAAAGAACGGGCAACCTCGGGAATCTTGTTGGGGCCCCAGATGAATATGGCCAGGACTATCACTCCGATGATTACCCACTCATAGCCGGTTATCGCCATCCGTCTCGCCTAAGAATAGGGATTTCCAATCCGACCTTTAACTTTTTACCCCATTCCGTTCCACATGGGTGGGATTGCGTGCCGAAACGGTTATTCCCCAGCCTGGAGTCCGCCCCGCTAGGTCGCTTACAACTGAAGATCGTCGTCTGCGTTCGCCGAGTCCCGGACACGGCGTCAAGGGTCAAGATTGCCTCGAATGGAAGGTCTGTTGATGCGACTGATTTCGAGTATGTGATCAACCCCTACGAGGAATACGCCCTTGAGGCAGGCGTCCAGCTCAAGGAGAAACATGGTGGAGAAGTAACTGTTCTCACACTCGGCCCCGAGAAATCGACCCAGACTATCACAAAGGCACTCGCTTTGGGAGCGGACAAGGCGGTTCATCTTAGAAGCGAAAGCTTTCCTGACGACCCGAGTTGCAGCGCACGCGCTCTAGCTGAAGAGCTGAAATCGACAGAGTTCGACATTCTTCTTTTCGGCAAGAAAGGAGTTGACGATGATAACCAGCAGGTCGGACAGATGGTAGCAGAACTTCTTGGCGTGCCGTGTGTCACTCAAATCCTCGGTCTCGAGGTCGCAGACGGAAAGGCCATTGCCCGAAGGGAAGTTGAAGGCGGTTCCTTGATTGTCGAAACAGCTCTCCCGGCGGCCTTCACGGCCGAAAAGGATCTAGCGGCTCCCCGCTATGCTTCGCTGAGGGAACTTGTCGCTGCCCGGAAGAAACCCGTCACAGTCAAGGAACCAAGATCGCAACCTTCAACCCTCGAGACGATCGCCGTTCAGTACCCTCCCCCGAGGCCTCCTGGAAAAGTTGTCGGCAAAGGAGTAGAAGCTGTCCCAAAACTCATCCAATTGTTACACGAAGAGGCCAAGGTGATCTAAGTGAAGGGTCCAGTTCTGGTTTTTGCAGAGTCCTCAGGCTCTCAGCTCCGAAAGGCAGCTCTTGAAGCGGTCACCGCAGGAAGAAGGCTCGCCGATGAGTTGAAGGTCGAGGAGTACGTCCTCGCCATAGGCAACGGGCTGAAAGAGATTGGAACGGAACTGGGAAAGTATGGTGCTGATCGCTTACTCGTCTGCGAAGACCCGAGCCTAGGACTTTTTCATCCAGAATTCTATAAACAGATAGCGCTTGACGCCATTCGTAGAGTTGCACCCGGAACCATTCTTTTGCCGGCCACCTCTACGGGAAAAGACCTGGCTCCACGGCTTGCTATCCACCTTAACACAGGGCTCGCGACAGAATGCGTTCAGATAGGACTGGAGAACGGCGAATTTGTGGCTACACGTCCCGCTTACGCTGGAAAAGTACTCCTGAAGGTGAAAATAAATGGGTCCCCCAAGATTGCGACACTTCGCCCAAACGTTTTCACCGCGAAGGAAATTGCCCCGAGGAACCTGTCCGTTGAGAGATTGCTCTTCTCCAGGCCGGATACAAAGATGACCGTAAAGGAATCTGTTGCCCACGACGCGAAGAAAATGGACCTCACAGAGGCAAACGTCATAGTCTCAGGCGGCCGCGGGATGGGCGGTCCCGAAAACTACAAGATTCTCGAAGAATTGGCAGAAGTATTGGGGGGCGTTGTAGGTGCCTCGCGAGCCTCTGTGGACTCGGGCTGGCGGCCCCATTCAGACCAAGTCGGCCAAACGGGCAGAACAGTATCGCCTACGCTCTATGTTGCATGCGGCATATCTGGAGCGATTCAGCACAAAGTGGGGATGGTTAATTCGAAGGTAATAGTGGCTATCAACAGGGACCCTGAAGCGCCCATTTTCGGCTTTGCCGATTATGGGATAGTCGGGGATGTTTTCGAGGTTGTTCCAGCCCTAACAAGGCAACTGCGAGAGTTTTACGGGAAGAGGTGAAGCTGGCTATTAGGGGCTAGTCTTCTCTTCCATCTTACTTCTAAGGAACTTGGCAAGTTGCTTGCTGACCGGACTCCGTGATGTATCAATTACTGGCATCTCAACATTTCCTGATTTCACGGTGCTGCTGTAGTCGGACATGGGGGCGCAGCTTACTGAGGCCATGTAGAGCTCGCCTCTGGCATATTCCTCGGCCATTTCGGGCGGGGGTATGGCTTGAGCTGCGAAGACAACTCCGTCCGCCCAGGTCAACAGGACGGGCTGGCCCATTTTCATTACGAATGTAAACGCGTTGACTAGTTGCTGTGCTGTTTCGTACTTAACGATCTCTCTAACGATAATTCTCTTGAGAGGCTCATATGAGATGTCCACCATGCTCTTACTCTTCTCGATTGTGCTGTGGATAAACCTAGGTTATGAGCGTTTGTAAGAAGTCATCCTTGCCTGAACGACACACCCTTTCCGCCCGCGGGATACTTCCAGTGAATTGCTTTTGCCCCGATTTTGTGGCATACTACGAGGCATGCCCCTGTCTCCAAGCATCCTTCTGTGTTGTAGTTCAGCTGGTCTTGCCAAGTGTAGACTCCTGCCGGGCAGATGTAGAGGCAAGGTTTCTTCTCGCACTCCTTGCAGAGTTCGGTTTCGACGGTTATGAAGGGCCGAGGGTCCTTCGTGAAGCTTACGAGTGCAAGACGTTTGTCCAGTGTCAGCTTGCCTTCTTGGCTCATCTAGAAGGTTCGAGCTCCTGCCAACAGGTCTCTTACTAGTGTAAGAGTGGACACTTTTCCTTTAGTTTGCGCACGCATCTCCTTGTAGATTTTCTTCTTGCCGGTCCCGTCCACTCGGTAGACTGCCTCTGCCGCGGAGCAAACGATTTCAGGATACACCCCGTACAGCCGACGGTTCCTCAAGTACGAGGGGACTTTACTGAAGGTGTACATGTCCTTTAACGCGGGGTCCTTACGGAGTCTTGTCTCGTAAGACTGAAGGTTTCCTGCTGAGTAGTCTTTCGTTTTCTTAGCATCAAGGATCGTGGTCGCCGCTGCCATTCCTGCTATCATCGCCATGTCGACTCCTCTGAACGTGTATCCGTTGTTTAACAGGTGGCCCGCAGCATCTCCAGCCACCAGCATTCCGCCCGTGAAGGGCCGAGTCAACATTCGGGGGCCTGCCTCAGGGATCATGTGCGCATTGTACTCCCTGTTCTTGCCTCCTTTGATGAGACGCTGGACTTTCGGGTGGGCCCGGAGTCTATCCAAGAGGCTGTGTGAGGGTTTTGCTTGAATGGAAACATCGTCTCCTCCAACAACGAGGCCAAGTGCAATACTGTCCTTGTTTGTGTAGAGAAATCCACCCCCTCTAAGTCCATCAGTGCAAGACCCCGCGAACACGTGGGCGGCCCCTTCTCCCTGGTCCACGCCGAAACGTTCCTCGATTGTCGCCGGTGAGATTTCAATCACATCTTTCATACCTATGGAGATTTGTTGCGGTTCCAGCATTTTCACAAGCCCCGCCTTTCTCGCCAGCCCTGTAGTCGTACCGTCACAGGCAATAACCGCGTCAGTGGGAATCTTGTCCTCTCCTGCGATGATTCCCTTCACCTGTCCGTTTTCGACTATAAGGTCGTCCACCAAAGAATCAGTGATCACCTGCGCCCCCGCTTTCTCAGCCTGCTCAGCGAGCCACTTGTCGAATTTCGCTCTGACGGCCGAGAAGCTTTGCTCGGGATCCTTGACCTCGTACTCGAGGGTGAAGGCGCTGTCGTTGGACATGAAGGTAATTCCCTCCTTTCGAATGAATCTTTCAACTGGGGCGTCCTTCCACGCGTCCCCTAGGAGGCGTTTGAGGGCGTAGGTGTAGATTCGCCCGCCGAACACGTTCTTGGAGCCTGGGAAACTTCCTCTCTCGACTAGAAGCACCTGAACTCCTTGTCTCGCGAGCGTAATCGCGGCCGCGCTTCCGGCTGGACCCGCTCCCACTACCGCTACTTCGAATCCTTCTCCGGACAAGTCTGGGAGGAGGGTCGGAATTGGGAGCTTATTCGGTTTGGCTCTAGCCTTTCCGAGGCTCTTCCTTCCACCGTCCGTCGAGAATCTCTTGGATCAGATCCATCGCCCTCTTGACTTGTCGCTGGAGAGCCATCGGATCGTATCCAACGGGTGGTTTAGTGTTGAGGTAGCGTTTGTACATGTCGAAGTCGAGGAATTTCTTGCTGGTCTCGAAGATTGACATTAGGGCCGGGCTGTCCATCGTTTCCAGGTCTGACCGGCGGCAGTGGTATAGCCCGTCGTCTCTTGCAAAAGTGATCTTTTCGTTTCCTTGGGAGTCATTGTGCATGTCCTCCCAGAGGTTCCTATCGACCTCGTTCTCCTGAACGATTCCGTGGGCGACTTTAGACTCATACGCGCGATAGAGGAGCTCCGCGTCTTTCTCAGAGACTTCCAAAGCCTTGGAGATTTGGGGGAGTGTCAGTCCTTTCTTTCGCAGGTAGTAGCAGGCTTCCTGCATGTAGCCCTCGACACCATCGTTCGGATTTTCTTCAGGAGAATCCAAGACCATACCCTCCACACTCCGCTCCTAACATTTCCTAGAGTCTAATAGGACAATTGGCCTCTGCGACATGTTGGGGACGGCTTCTTTGAGCTGTGGTCTTAGCTTGGGCCCTTATGAAAGTTGCCTGGAAGGGGAGCTCCCTTTTTTTCGGGTTATTTCTTGAAGAATCTCTTACATTGACGGCACTGAAATCGGTTATCAGAAACCGACTTGAGTTCGACGTTGCAGTGGGGGCATACGTCGAGCGGCGTGACGCGTGAGGTATTCTCGGGCCCTGATGCAGAAGCTGCAGGCGAGACCAGAAAGCCGAACCCTGACCTCCTTGAGAAAAACAGAAAGGTCCCCCCCACGATCGCAACGCCTGCCAGACCGGCGGAAACGACTAATCCGTTAGAGGCCCAGAAAGAGTCGAGGTACTGACGCATGAACCTGTTGTTGAGATATTCGCTGTAAATCCACAAGCCTAGCAGAATGTTCACGGCCAACTGAACAGCGTTCAGTGTTACGCTTCGATTCGGCTGAATCAAATCATTACTAGAACGTGTCGCCCTAAAGTTAAGTCTATTCAAATGTTGAAACATCACACGAATGGAGTGTGGAACGCCGCCACTCCACCGCAGCTCCGGCTCAGCCAAATGGTGAGAGCTTTGGGGCGCATCACTTGTAAGCTTCGAAATCCGTTCCAAGCAGAGAGACAGCTATCTTTTGAACCATGATCTCGTCTGTTCCTTCATAGATTCTGCACACTCGTGTGTCGACCAGATGGCGTGGCGCACGAGTTTCGAAGCTGTAGCCGCTCGAGCCGAAAATTTGGACTGCTCGATCCGCCGCGTCAAAAGACGCGTTTGAAGCGAAATATTTCGCTTTTGCAATTGCTACATCTGCTACCTCCCGCAAGTCAAGGTTGGCCGGTTGCTCATCGCTCTTCTGCTTGAGAAGGGCTGCTTTGTAGACAAGGTTCTTCGCAGCGTCGAGGTTGGTGGACATGATTCCGATATGTCTCTGGACGAGCTGGTGCTTTCCTATCAGCTTGCCGTGCTGGACCCTCTGCTTTGCATAACTGACTGACTCCTCTATGCAGTCCTCGATTACGCCGAGGCAGCCTCCGGCGACGCTAAGCCTTCCGCTCATCAATCCTGAATACGCGACACCCAGACCCTTACCCACCGGCCCAAGCAGGTTTTCCCTTGGAATCTTACAGTTGTCGAGGAAGATCGACCCTGTGTCGGAAGTTGGCATTCCGAGCTTGTGCTTCTGCTGCTGGCTGGTATATCCCTCAAATCCTTTCTCGGCAATGAACGCGCACATTCCCTCTCTCTTTCCTTTCGGATAGGCAAAGATAACGGCCGAATCAGCGATGCTACCGTTGGAAATCCAGGCCTTGCTGCCGTTGAGCAGGTAGTGTGTTCCTCTGTCTTCGAAACTCGTCCTTAGAGAAGACGGGTCGCTGCCCGCAGTTGGCTCGGTCAGCCCGAAACACATCACCTTTTCTCCCCTGGTCGCAGGAGGAAGATAGCGCTCCTTCTGTTCCTCGCTCCCCCATTTCTGCACGGTCAGTTGTCCTAATGACACGTGTCCTGAGAGGAAGGTTCGGACCCCTGTTCCCTCTCTCCCAATTCGCTCGAGTGCTAGGGCATACGTTAGAATGTCCGCGCCCTGCCCTTCGCCGTAGAGGCGGGATATCGGCAGCCCTAGAAGCTTAGCTTTCTTGAATATTGGAACCAGGTGCTGGTTGAACCTGCTTGCAAGATATGCCTCGTCCTCGAAAGGACGCAATTCTCGGCAAGCCCGGTCAACTTCTTCAAGGATGAGCCTTTGTTCTTCGGAGACGTCAAAGTTCATCTGAGAGAGATCGTCTATGCCCGTTTCAGCAATCGTCTTCATTTCGAGTCCAAAGCCCTAGTGCGTGATTAATGTGCGTTTTGCCCTCAAAACATTATATCGCCCGGGAATGATGCTCCCGCTTGGGGACGCTGTTTGCCAATCCAAGTTGACGAGGAGGACATTCCCTTCTTTGCAGAGGTAATTGCCGGCGGCAGAATTACTATACCTGAAGAAATCCGGAAAATATTCGGAGTGAAGGACGGGGACCACGTAATGTGCCGCGTCCGACTCGTAAAGAGAGCCGAAGACGTCAAGTGACAAGACCCCGTGGTCAAAATCTGAAGTCATTTCTCAGTTAAACCGTGATCGCTCTAGGACTCTGACTATTTTCTCAGAATTTGCTGTAAAACCTACCACTCGCTGAGCAGGGGCACACATGAGTCTCCATATAGCTGGAACACTTAAAATAGACGCTTGCCAACGGTCCAATCAGAGCCCCAGTTGACACTGGCCGTCTCCGATCTCACGAGGGTCATGGACGGCTTTAGAGACCGGTCCATACTTGTCGCCGGGGACTTGATGGTTGACCGGTATGTTGTCTGTCAAGGTAGAAAACTCTCCAGAGAAGCACCCGTTCCGGTCGCAGACTATGTCTCTGAAGAGCTCGTCTTTGGAGGTGCAGCGAATCTTGCAAACAACCTACTCTCGCTCGGTGCGAGAGTGAAAGTGCTGGGGGTTGTGGGAAAGGACGATCCGGGCAAATGGCTTCAGGACGAGCTGGGCAGGAAGGGCGTCGATGTCTCTGGAATCATTGTTACCAATAGACCAACCAGCCTCAAGACCCGGTTCATCCTCAACCACAGGCAATACCTTCGTATCGACAAGGAGTCGCGGTCAGACGTTGAAGCGCACGTAACGAAGCAGTTTCTGAACGAGCTCAAACCTTCCGTTCAAGAAGCTGATGGAGTCGTCCTCTCCGACTACGACAAGGGAGTGATAACCTCCGAGCTGATAAGCAACGTCGTTGAGGAATGTAGAATCCAAGGAAAGAAAGTGCTGGCACAGCCCAAGGTCCGACACTACCTTGATTACATCGGTGTTTCCATGGTGAAGTCGAACGTTCGTGAAGCAACAATCGCGACAGGGGTTTCGATGATCAACGATACTTCCCTCCGCAATATGGGCCATAATCTCATGACTCGCCTCGAGTGCGAGAGTATTCTTTTGACCCGTAGCGAGCACGGGATGATCCTCTTTGAGAAGAAGAACATCACCAGCTTTCCCCCCTTCAAAGGACCAAAGCCAGGCTTCAACGCGGTAGGAGTCAGAGACTGCATGACTGCAGTGCTCGCGGCTTCGCTGGCTTCAGGGTCCCCGGTTAAAGAAGCAGTCCTTCTAGCCGGTCTTGCCGCATCGCAACAGGCTGACAAGATAGGCACGGTGGTCGTGGACTTGAACGAGCTCAAGTCTCAAGCTGACATTACAGTTGAGCTTGCAGAACGGATAGTTCAGGTTCCGGTCCACTAGGAATGGAACAATCCCAAATTCCCATCGGCATGCTCATTCAGAAAGCGGTTAAGATCCGAACCCATATTCTCGAGATGGTCGCGGAGGCAAAGTCCGGCCATCCAGGCGGCAGCCTCTCTGCAGTCGAGATTCTCGTTTCACTTTATTTCCACAAAATGCGGGTGGACCCTAAACGCCCGGACTGGCCTGACAGGGATCGATTCGTCCTCTCGAAGGGACACGCTGCCCCCGTACTGTTCGCAACCCTTGCAGAGAAAGGGTTCATTCCCACCAGCGAGCTCAAAACCCTGCGGAAGCTAAACAGCAACCTCCAAGGCCACCCAGACCTCAGGGTTCCAGGTGTAGAGTTTCCCGGAGGTTCCTTGGGAATCGGCCTCTCAGCAGCAATTGGGATGGCTTTGGCTGGAAAGCTGGACAGGAGAGATTCTCGAGTATACGCGCTTCTAGGCGATGGCGAGCTTGATGAGGGCGAGACCTGGGAGGCCGCTATGGCGGCGCCAAAATTCAAGCTAGACAATCTCACAGCAATCGTTGACAGGAACGGCATACAACAAGACGGTCTTACTGAGCAGATCATGCCGAAGGAACCTGTTGGTTACAAATGGCGCGCGTTCAACTGGCACGTGCTGGAGGTTGACGGTTTCGACTTTCGACAGATAATCGACGCCCTCGACAAGGCGGAGAACATGCGCAACCGACCGACCGTCATCATCGCTCATACAGTGAAGGGGAAGGGCGTCTCGTTCATGGAATGGGACCCGGCGTATCACGGCAAGGCTCCGGACAAAGATACGGTCCGAAAACTTGTCGAGACGATGCGATAGGGATGAATCGGGTCAAGATTGCACCTTCTATTCTAGCGGCAGACCATGCTGACCTCAAGGGAGAGATAGGAAAGGCGGAATCAGCCGGAGCGGACATGATTCACGTGGACGTTGCTGATGGGCATTTTGCCCCCAACATAAGTATGGGGCCCGACACTGTCCGTTCCATACGTGCAACCACGCGCCTTCCTCTTGACGTGCACTTGATGATTTCTGAGCCAGAGAAATTCGTAGGGTCGTTTCTCTCCGCGGGAAGCGACATCATTACAGTTCACACAGAGGTTGTCGAGGAGAAGCAGGTATCCAAACTTTCGAAGACTATTCGAGAGCAGGACAAGAAACTCGGTCTTGCACTGAAACCCTCTACGCCTATCCCGCCATGGTTCAAATCGAACCTAGCCAGCATTGACCTCGTTCTGATACTTGCTGTGAACCCTGGATTTCCCGGTCAGCGGTTCATGCCAGAAGTCTTACCCAAAGTTGGACAGGTGCTAGAGCTCGCTCACCCTGCTCACATCGAACTAGAATTGGACGGGGGGATTGACCAAGGAAACGCCCCCGTTATTGTCCGGGCGGGGGCGACCATTCTGGTCGCCGGCGCATCAATCTTCAGAAAAGGTGATGTTAAATCCGCCGTCCATGAGATGAGGACCGTCATCGATAGGACCCTTCAGGAGGTATCAGCATAGTGCTCGTTCAATTGGCGTCAATGCGCGACGCTCTTGCCGAAGCAATCCTGGAACTGGGCACGAAAGACAGGCGAATCGTGGTCCTGGGTGCGGACACTTCCGTCTCCATAAAGACAAGTCTCTTCGGAGAGCGATTTCCAGAACGCTTCTTCAACGTCGGAATTGCCGAATCCAACATGATTGGAATAGCCTCAGGGCTAGCACTAGCTGGAAAGATTCCCGTCGTAAGTACGTACTCAGCCTTCGTCCCAGGAAAATGCCTTGACCAGATTCGAAACGCAGTTGCTTACCCCAATCTCAACGTAAAAATCGTGTCTTCCCACGGGGGGTTAACCGTTGGGCCCGACGGAGCTTCCCACCAGACCATTGAGGACGTTGCGGTGATGCGTGCGATACCTCATATGCATGTCGTCATTCCCGCGGACGCTCCCTCTGCGCGGGAGCTCATTCTGAAAGCGGCAAGCACACCAGGGCCTTTCTATATGCGGTTGAGCCGGCCAAACGTGGCTACAGTTCACGAATCAACTGCTGACCTTGAGATAGGCAAGGCAGCCCTGCTGAGGGATGGGTCGGACGTTACTATCGTTGCGTGTGGAATCATGCTGAGTGAGGCCATGATCGCCGCGGAGAATCTCTCCCAGGAAGGAATCTCAGCTGAGATCATTGACTGCCACACTGTCAAGCCACTCGACAATGCGACACTTGGAAAGTCGGCAGCGAAGACTGGCGCAGTCATAACGGCTGAAGAGCACAACATCATAGGGGGGTTAGGGGGCGCTGTCGCAGAGGCACTCTCGGAGTCCCGCCCAGTGAGAATAGAGCGGGTTGGAGTGCGGGACACGTTCGGCGAATCGGGAGAACACTCCGAACTCTTGGTCAAGTACGGCCTCACCTCAAGAGAGATTGCTAAAGCAGCCCGTAGGCTGGTGAGAGGACAAAGCGCTTGAAGATATTTCTCGATACGGCCAACATCGCGTCCATCAAGACCTTTGCAGACATGGGTGTTCTGGATGGAGTAACCACCAATCCTACGCTTGTTGCGAAGGAGAATCAGGATTTTCACGAGCTCGTGAGCGCAATCCTAAAGATTGTTCCGGGGCCCGTCAACTTGGAGGTCGTTAGCCAAGACACCGAAGGTATGCTGCGAGAAGGACGCGACCTGGCCTTACTCGGGCCCAATGTTGTAGTCAAGTGTCCTATGACGGGACCCGGGTTAGTAGCAGTTCGAAAGTTGGGGAAGGAAGGGCTGAAAACGAACGTGACGCTTGTCTTCTCGCCAAACCAGGCGCTTTTGGCCGCGAAAGCCGGAGCGACGTATGTGAGCCCCTTCATTGGACGACTCGACGACGCGGGGCATGAAGGAATGGAGGTCGTCGAAGACACGTTGCAGATTTACAGGAACTATGAGATCGAGACTCAAGTGCTAGTTGCGAGCATTAGGCATCCCGTTCATGTAGTTCAAGCGGCAAAACTGGGGGCGCATGTCGCGACAATGCCGCCCGATGTCCTGGATAAGATGGTGAGACATCCTCTGACCGATACTGGGCTGAAGCGCTTTCTTGACGATTGGGCGAAGGCGGGACTGAAGCTACCTGAGCGTCGGACTCTAGTGGCAAAGGCTCGCCCATACGGTTAGACGCCTGGTTTCCATCGTGGAGACGAGTTCCTGTGGGCCCGAACCAGGTTCTGAACCGGAAGTCTCATCATGAGAACAAAGTTGTTCAGGACTCTTGAGCGTTAGTCTTTTGAACCACTGGCTAATCCTGTGACTGTTACCCTTTGGCAAAGTTCGTGTTTGTCACAGGCGGTGTAATGTCCGGAATCGGCAAGGGCGTAATCGCGGCTTCTATCGGCAAGATAATGCAAGTTCGCGGGCTGAAAGTGACCGCTATAAAAATCGACCCATATCTGAACTATGATGCTGGGACCATGAACCCGTACATCCACGGCGAAGTGTTCGTTACCGAAGACGGAGGTGAAACAGACATGGACATTGGAACATATGAGAGGTTCCTTGACATTAACGTGCCGAAAAGCCACAACATCACAACCGGGCAGGTCTACCTCTCGGTAATCGAACAAGAACGCAGAGGAGACTTTCTAGGTAAGTGCGTGCAGATAATCCCCCACGTGACGGACGAGATCAAAGACCGGCTAAGGCGCGTCTCCAGGGAGAACTCTACCGATTTGGCTATTGTGGAAATCGGAGGAACGGTTGGCGACATCGAATCTCTTCCATATCTCGAAGCCGCGCGCGAATTTCGATTGGAAGAGGGGGGCTCGAACGTGGCGAACGTTCACGTCACCCTCGTCCCAGTCTTGGATGTCGTGGGAGAGCAAAAGACCAAGCCTACCCAACACAGTGTACAAGAGCTTCGCCGAATTGGGGTCCAACCAGATATTATCGTTGCTCGGAGCAAGGCCCCATTGAAATCTGGACCCAAGAGGAAGATTGCTCTCTTCTGCAACGTCGATGAAGCAGGAGTCTTCACATCCACGGACATGGAAACAGTCTATCAATCCCCCCTGCTGCTGGACCAACAGGGACTCGGCGGCTTCCTTCTCCAACGCCTTCAAATCGAGAAACGCAATCCCACGTGGGGTCGGTGGGGAAAGATAGTTGAAACACACTTATCCACTGGAAAGCAGGTGAACATCGCCATTTGTGGCAAGTACGCCGAACTCGCCGACTGTTACGTCAGTGTCAACGAGGCGCTAAAGGATGCAGGCGCTGCCTGTCAAGCAAAGGTTAACCTTGAATGGATCGAAACCGACGATTTCGAGAAAGAGCCTGAGAAGGTTAGAATTCTCTCCAGGTTCGATGGAGTTCTCGTGCCAGGGGGTTTTGGCTCACGCGGGGCTGAGGGGAAGATTCGAGCTATCGAATATGCACGGACGCATGACATTCCATTTCTTGGAATCTGCTATGGTTTCCAGATGGGCGTAGTCGAGTATGCGAGGAACATCGGAATCAAAGATGCCAGCAGTGCAGAGGTGGAGTCAAACTCGAAAAGTCCGGTCATTGATCTCATGCCAGAGCAGACCGAAGTGTTGGAGAAAGGCGGGACTATGAGATTGGGCGCTCATGAGATTAGAATCGACCCTGCTACGACAGCTTTTGACCTTTACAAGAGGAGAACCGTGAAGGAAAGACATCGCCACCGTTATGAGGTGAATCCGAAATACATCTCGGCGCTGACATCGCGAGGTCTTCGATTTTCTGGCAAAAGCGACTCCGACCATCGTATGGAAATACTCGAGTTGCCATTAAACAAATTCCACTTCGCAACTCAATTCCATGCCGAATTCAAGTCTCGCCCAGGGGCACCGTCCCCGCCTTACTTTGGATTTGTCAAAGCCGCGGTCGATTCCAAGACTCCAGTTCTAGAGTCAAGCCGTCTGCTCGCACAGTCCGCAGGTCGTCGGTAAGTGAAATGACCGATTCGGCAAGTACTTCCACATCTTTGCCTGGGTCAAGAAGGAGGGACCCTGTGGTAACTCTAGCACTTGCCGCGGTATCGATTCCGTTCATTCTCATTGTCACATTTTTCGCCAGCGTTCCTCTTCCGGCTACTAAGGGGCAGGTCTTCGATGCAGGAGACATCGCGATTTTCATCACCGCACTAAGTTTCGGCCCGGCTGTGGGTGGACTTGCAGGAGGCATGGGGTCAGGGCTCTCTGATGCTCTAAACGGGTCGATCTTTGCTCCTTTCACCTTGGTCATAAAGGGAGCGGAAGGACTGGTGGCCGGCTACATCTCACAACGCAGCTTCAGACGACGAGAGCCAGTCGCGTGGCTCTGCGGAAGCGTCATTATGGTGACTGGATATTTTGTTGCAGAGACCTACTTCATAGGTTTCGTCTTCGGAAATTCTGCAGCTCCGGGACTTGCAGCAGCTATTCTAGAGCTCCCGTTCAACATTATTCAGGTAGTTGCAGGGGGATTGATTGGTATTCCCGTTTCCCGAGTTTTGAGAACACAGCTTCCTTCAGTGTTGTTTTCGACAACCCGCCACGTTGGCGGCTCGAGTCCATCATCTAGGAAGGACTAGGCGACCTAACTCGGCGGTGGGGTAACGCAAATGTACAACACATTGCTTCCCCGAACTATTAAACTACCATAATTGGTCGCAGGGTCTCCGCCGCGAAATTCTCTGGCACCGTCCAGGATGATGTTCATGTGGCTGTCACAGTCTATCATTTTACCGCGGTATTCAGTGTCGTTCTTCAGTTTGACTGCAACGTCACCGTTGAGTTTGCGAACGAGAAGATTCAGTGGTTTTCTAGACGGTTCCAATATTACGCCTTGATGTGCGCATTCCCTATTTCCGATAAAAACTCTTTGCTTTTGCTGGTTTCTGCTCGCGAATTCTCGTCTTGAATGGCTAGGATGGGAACCCTACGAAAAACGGGCCGCTAGCCCTCGTTAGACTCGGAATTTTCTCTTGCCAGCATCTTCTGGCTGTGCTGTTCTTTTCTGAAATCGGTTTTCAATTTCCCGCACCGAATGCACCTGGCCATCTGGCCTCTTCCTCGCCACTGGTGTGAGCATCCTGGCATTACTGTCGTTCGTAATACTTCAATGAGGTATTCTTAAAGTAGCTGACTGAGGCAGCCCCGGCTAGGCTCCACCATCCGCGTCACTGTTTATCAGAGACTAGATAAAGCGTTTCCATCCCCGAAACATTCTCAACACGCGTCCCAGGACGAAGTCCGAGTCGCCCAATCTTCAGGACCTGCCGATCGGGATGAAAGACAGTAAACGCAAGGGTCCCTCTTCGTTTCACGATCCTCCCCAGTTCCATTATCCGAGACCTCCAATCGCCCTTGCTGAACTCCAATAATGAAATTGCTAGAACGATATCCGCACTGGCGCTCTTGATTGGTAGAGCTTTAGAATCGGCTCTGATAAGTTCAGCTCTCCCACGCCCCAGCCTTGCTCTGGCCTTGAACAGCATTCGTAATGAGATATCGATTCCAACTCCCATCTCGCTTCTTTTGCCAACCCTCTCTAGGAGATTTCCCGTTCCACAGCCAACGTCGACAACGATCTCAACTATTTTGTCCCCGAGAAAATCTATTACTTTGGTATGCTTCCTCAATTGCTCTGGGCCGTAGAGTTCATCGTAGCCTGTGGAGAGTTTGTCATAGTATTCCTCCACACTATTTCCCGAGAAGCGATGCAAGCTAAGTGGATATATCTCCCGGCTCTCTCTTGTAGCTTTCGAGTGGATATGGTAGAAGTCCGAGTCTCCCCAAGCCTCGAGGAGGCCCATGAAGAACTTGTCCGGGCTTTTGAGGCAAGAAAAATGGTCGTGATGGTTGCGGAATGTTCCGTAAACTACTCGGGACGCACAGGAAGCCAACTCGGAAACGGCGAAAGGCTGATTGTCCTCAAAGAAGACGGATGTGTGCTCGTTCATCGCGGAAGAGACTACCAGCCGGTGAACTGGCAACCGTCCGGATGCATCTTCCAATCACAAGTCGAGAAAGGGACCCTCGTAGTGAAAGCCATCCGCCCAACTCCTCTCGAATCCCTAACGATAGTTACCGAAAACATGCATCTTCTGGCGAGCTTCCATCTGAAAGACGAGGCTGCGTTTTCTCTGCATGCCACTGAAGAGGATATGCAGAGGGCGATTCTCGTGCAGCCAGACCTCATAGAAGCAGGGCTGAAAATAGTTGACTTTGAGAAGAAGGTAGCTCCGGGCTTCGTAGATATTTACGCGCTAGATCGTGAGGGCAATACGGTTGTGATTGAGATAAAGAAGGACCCGGCCGGGTTTCCTGCCATAAAACAGCTTTCTGAGTATCTGAAGCACCTCCAGCCTGCTCCAGGGCGGAGACTCCGTCCAATCATTGTCGCGCCTTCGCTTGCAAAAGGTGCTCAACCCGTCGTTGCGAAGATGGGAATCGAGTTCAAACAATTGGGTCTCCAGAAAGCTGCTGAGGTTCTTCAAAGCCATGCCAGTTCGGACCAGAAGGTACTAAAGGGCTGGCTGGGCTCCTAGAGACCCAGTTTGACAAGTAGCTTGACATAGCCTACTCCGCTCCTCAGAAAGCTGAGCTTGCTGGTGCCTCGTGGCCGTGGGATGAATGTTATTGGTACTTCCGCTATTGTGAGCCCTTTCTTTTTTGCTCGGATGAGGAGTTCAGCGGCAACTTCAAAGTTCTTAGATGTCAGCTCGTCCCTGACCCTTTCGACAGCTTTTGCTGAGTAGACTCGAAATCCCGACGTTACGTCGCTGGAGGAGATTCTGAAAGCGTTTCTCAAGAGCCAATTTGTCCCAGCACTGACGACCCGTTTGAAAAAGGGGAGTTCCCCCACCATGCCGCGGGTTCTGGTCCGCGACCCGACAACGACGTCGGCTTCTTTCGCCGCTAGGAGCAACCTCTCTATTTCTTCGGGTTGGTGGTTCAGATCAGCGTCCATCGTAAGGACGAAGTCAGTATTCGGGTCAATGAGACTCATTCCTCTCTTCATGGCTCGCCCAAGGCCGAGTCGCTTAGCCTGGTAGTCAACCTTAACCCGCTGATCCCTCTTTGAGAGAGTTTCCAACTTGTCGCGTGTGGAATCGTTGCCCTCAACTACGAATATTACCTCATAATCGCAGAGGTTCTGAAGCGAGTTGACGAGTCGGGTCGAGAACTCGTCAATGACCTCCTCCTCATTGTAGACCGGCACTACAGCGCTTACTTTCAACCCGATGACGACCTCGGATACTTTTGTCGGGTCTAATCTTCCTTGTGGCGGATCCCGCCAGCTCCAGCTACTATTGACAGTTAACAGGACTTTCGGGAGCTGAGGGTTTGTTGAGCCCTTAAGCAGTGATAGCGTAGGCTACGCTCGGGGTTCGAACACGTCTCTGCCGAGAACCACGATGAGAAGTAAGGTGCCAACTGCGAAAAGCATGATACTGATAGAAAGTGAGACAACGAGTTCGAAGTGAAGCCGGTTGAAAATCTCTAGGTTCAAGTACGCAGGAAGAATCATCAAAGCACCTGCGACTGCAACCAGTGCTCCCCTGAGGGCCTTTCTAATCGCGAACTCCTCAGCCACTTTGTTCATTGTGCTAAGTCAATCCAGCGGTTTTGTGGAGAGGTCCGATTAGCTATATGAACATTCAGAGCTCATTACCGTTCAGTTGCCCTGCTGAATCTTCCTGGCAATCGTGACGTAGGCCGTGTGTCCTACCATTCTCGACTCTGGGCGCAGCTTACCTGCGTCAGTCTTCAGCTGTCGTAATAAGACCTCCACAGCTTCTATTATGAGGAAGCCTCGGCTTCGAAGGCTTTCAGCTAGCTTCTCCAGCTGGTTCGTTGTAGGCGTGAAGCCAGCTAACATTCCGCCGCCAACGAGCGCTCTTCGTGACGCCTCTACCATCTTCCAAGGGTCACCTAGGTCCACGATCACCGCTTCCACATTCGCTTCTTGAAATCCCTCTGATGGGTCGCTGTTGTGAAACGTGACGACTGAAGAGAGTCCTGCTTTCTCGATGTTGGCCTGTGCTGCTTCGAGAAATTCGGGACGGTTTTCATAGGTGTAGACGTGACCCTCAGGCTGGACCGCTGATGCGAGTGAGGCCGTCATGGCACCGCTTCCAGTTCCGACTTCGAGGACTTTGTCGCCGGACTTTGTTCCGAGCTGGTAGAGTGCATAGCCAATGTCCTTTGGATAGAGAATCTGAGTGGGCCTATCGAAGCTTTCCACGATGTCTACGGTTCTTGGCTTGAAGATGGCCAGGGGTTGGCCCATGCTCGTCATGACAGATTCGCCGAACTTCTTCCCTGCTATGGTTTCGAGTTCTACGAACCCTTTGTGTGTGTGGAACCTCTGCTTGGAGACGGTCGTAATCCACTTTCTTTTGGGGTCTTGATAGAGAAGGACAAGATTGCCTTCTTCGATCGTCTCGGGCAAAGCTCTGCCCACCGCTGACATGCTGGCCCTTAAGCCTTCTAGCAGAGAACTCTCTAGGACTAGCCTTTCAGGGCGCGAAATACGCCTTCAGCCTTTGAAGTGCTGACCATCTTAACGGTGAAAGGTTCCTTCGAGCCAACAACCCCGATGCGCAGAATTGCGACTCGTCTCCTCCACCCGACGGAAGCAAGCCCTACAAGGAATAGTCCCGCTGATCCGAAAAGGATGATGTTGTAGGGGAAGGCTGGAAGGGCGGATCTGCCCTGTCCGGGGAACCACCAGACCAGAAAGGCGCCGATAGCGGCTAGAAGTGCGAATGTTAAGGGCGGAAGCACGCTCTTGGTGATTAGTTCTATACTGCTCACGTTAGAGTGTGGTACATTGACGTAGTTCTCTCCGAGCATGAAACGTTTCCCTACCAGCAACCGGGACTGTGTCACGTACACAGAATAGTTCACGCCGGAACAGTCGGCGAGAACGTCCTCGTTTCCTAGCAGGTTCTTGAGATTGCTCAAGTCGAGAGTGACTGACACAGACTCATTCAAGTATTATCCTTATGTAACTGGTCGGTTCTGCATCTCATTACAAGAGTCGAACCGTACATCCGCCCGAAATGTCTTATCGCTCAGCCTTTCCGGCTAGCTTCCTCTCGAAAACCCGTCCCTCTGGCTTCTCCTCAGAGAAGGCCTGTCCTTGGAACTTCAGCACCCTGATTTCACCTGAGAGCCATGCGTCGGGTAGGAGTCCGGCTTTGAGGCAGCACTGGGAGAGGAACTCTTCAGAATCAAACCCCTCCTCGACAGCAACCTGAGGCAGTAGTAGGCCCCTGCCTCCGACGCCTTCAACTATGAGCCCGTCTCGTCCAACGACGATCTCATCTCGGTATAGGATGGGTTTGTCAACTCTGACCTCCCGGGGTATCGTCAGGACGGAGACTTCGACGGTGATGTTAGACTTCAGCTCGACGGGTTTGACGGGCGGGAAGCGAGGGTCTGATGTCGCCGCCTCAACCGCCATTAGCGATACTTGGTCGAGAAGTGGGCGTTCGGGAAACGGATTCCCTATGCAGCCTCTGAGTTGATTCCCCCTATAGTCGAGAAGCGTCACAAAAACCCCCTTGGGTCTCGTCAGGTTAGTAGCCGCCTTCGGGGTTGGAGTAATCTTCTCGCCGTTGAGATGGGATTCTATCGCAGCGCGAGCGGTCGCAACCAATAGGGTTCCGTCCTTGATGGTCAGCATGTATCTTGGATCGTTTCCATGATTTTCTTGGCTTTCGCAAGGGTCGATGTGATTTGTCTCCAGTGGCCTCCTATCCAGTACACTTTTGCGCATTCTGGGTTCTTGCATTCCCAAAACTCCTCGTATAGGGCGAGGCTCTTGGCGGGAACCTTGTGAGATATCTCGCTGCGTGGTGTTTTCCTCAGGTCTTTTCCGCATTCTGGGCATCTAGTCTTCGCCATGTCGACTTCTAGAGAGAGGCGGAACCTCTTAGCCACCTGGGCGATTCTCTCCTCTTCTCTGAGCTCGGTCACTAGCAGCTTCGTTACTCTCTTAGCGGTCGCTCTCTGGCAGAGTTCTTCGTCTCTGGTCAGTAGAATCATTTTGTCTTTGATTGCCCTGTTTAGGAGCGCGTTGTCGTTTCGAGTCTTGTCGTAGACCACTTCTTGGCCGAGAATCCTCAGCCATCGTGCCAAGCTCCCCAGCATGCCGTCGACTATGAATCTCAATTCCTCTTGAGAACTACTCCAGATCCAGGCGCAGCCACGATTTGGCCCCGTTCAAAGATGACATGTCCTCCAACGATCGTAGTGTCAACTTGCCCTTGGGTCGTCCATCCTTCGAAAGGGGAGTACTTTGCCTTGGAGAGGAACTTCTCAGGTCTCACAACAGACCGTTTGTTCGGGTCTACTAGAATAATGTCTGCATCGGTTCCATGTTCAATTCTGCCCTTGGAGTTCAGTCCAAATATTCGTGCGGGATTGCGAGCGAGACAGGCGACTATTGTTCTCAGGCTCATCACCCCTTTGCCCACTAGGCTCATGAGAAGGGGTAGCGTCGTCTCCAAGCCTGGAATTCCCGGAGGGGAGTCTCTTGGTTGGACAGCCTTCTCCTTAATCTCGTGAGGAGCGTGGTCGGAGGCGATTACGTCTGCTCGTCCTGAGACAGTCGCCTGAAGGAGTTTTCTTCGTACTGTCTCGGATCTGAGAGGCGGGACCATCCATGCCTTCCATGTTAGGTGTTTCAGAGACTTGTTGGAGAGGAGCAGGTGGTGTGGCGTG
>Ga0209058_1000235_pt1 | contig 45240 bp, 48 predicted proteins | sample GraSoiAngelo_147_FD_185904 | JGI IMG/M metagenome (GOLD analysis project Ga0209058, IMG submission 185904) | Grasslands soil microbial communities from the Angelo Coastal Reserve, California, USA - 14_1009_05_40cm (SPAdes) (version 2) | ecosystem: Environmental > Terrestrial > Soil > Grasslands ... | reverse complement strand
AAGGGCCACTGCGGCAGTTGCCCGAGGAGGCCGTCGATCGCGACACACACCGGCGTCAGGGCCCGCGCGACGATCGACGCGGTGCCGTGCCGCGCCAGGAAGGACGGCACGAATCGGCCCGGACGCAGGGGCCGTGTCCAGCGGATGCTGTAGAGTAGTAGCGTCGTGCCGCCGAGCCCCTCCCAGATCGTTCGCACGAGGCCCATGCCCTCGGTGAGCGACAGGTCCTGCGCTCCTGAGAAGAAGGCCCTGGCGAGCTGGAGCCCCACCCGTCCGCGCCGGTGCGGATGCACCATGAACTGGGAGGCGATTGCCACCCGGAGCGGCAGCCCGTTCATCACCATCGGCCGTGGCATCACCCCGAGGAAGCCGATGATCCGTTTTTCGTCGTCCTCGTATACCAGCGACGGCAGCTCGTCGTCGCGCCAGGGATTGTCGAGGAATATGTCGCCGACGTACCGGTCGAACTGGCCGGGAGCGCGATGCTGCGCCCGCCCGAACACCAGCCGGTGCAGGTCCGCGACCTGCCGCAGGTCGGTCTCGTAGACGAACGGACGGACGCCGCTCATGTCATCGGTCCGGTGGAGCCACCCGGGCCGCGTCGGTCCCGGTGGCCTCGTCGGGCGAAACACGGGTGGCGAGGCGCCGGTGCACGATGGCGCTGATCCCGTTGATGGTCGTGAACTCGTCGCTGAACACATCGTCGTCTTGCAGCCCCACGTCGAACGTGGACTCGAGGAAATCGATGAGCTCGACCACGCCGGCCGAGTCCACGAAGCCCGAATCGTAGAGTTGAGCGTCCCGGTCGAATCCGCTGTCCCCTTCTCGTATGCTGAATGCGGATCGAAGAAAACGTTCGAGGGCCTCGCCGATCTCAGTCGGCTTCGGGACCATGGCGCCTGTTTCTTCCGTGCTGGAACTCCCTCAGAAAGCGGTAGCGGCCCAGCCGGATGAACCCATCGAGGGACCGCTCGTCCTCGACCACGAGCCGGCGGCTAAAGGCGCGACGGAGCCAGCGCGCATCGCATCCGGCCCGCTGGAGCGTCGACACGATTCCTCCGGGTCCGGTGGCGTCGCCGATCTGCGCTCTCGCCTTGGTCCGGGCGAAGAGAAAGGACGGCAGGAGCTCGCCGGCGATCTCGCGGGCGAGACGCTGCTTGGCGCCCTCGCCGCCGATGAAGGCGGCGGGCAACGACAAGAGCTGGTCGACCACCAGGCCATAGGGCTGGACGACATCGATCCCGTGGTGGCCAAAGACTCCCACCTCTCGATCTCCCGCATCGAGCCCCTGCACCAGGGCGGCGCGCAGGCGCTCGGGGCCGACCCGCGGCAGCGTGTAGATCTCCCGGCCCGCGTGGGACAGGGGCGCGTAGTCGGCCAGGAGCTCGTTCATGAGATCGCCGGTGAGGACGAGCGGAGGCTCCTCGCCGCCGGCCGGCGGCGCATCGCGCACGATCGCGCGCGCGATGATCTCGTTCACGATGGCGCAGTGGACGTTGAACTCGCGCCAGTCCTGGCCGTAGCACAGGGCGTCCTCCAGGACGCCGAGGACCTCGTCGGGCGTCGCCGGCACGAAACGGAGCGAGACGCCCAGGAAATCCGCGACGCGGCGCGCGGAGCGCACGTCCTCGCTTTCCGGCGCGTCGGATCCGGCGTAGCCGTAGGTATAGGCCGTCACGCTGGAGAAGTGCTTCGTGGCGAGCGCCGCGACCATGCTGCTGTCGAGACCACCCGATAGGGAGACGCAGACCCTCCGGCGCCCGAGGTCGGCAGCCAGCCTGGCGAACCACAGCTCGAGATGCTCGCGGATGCGGCGCGCCGCCGCGTCCAGTGCCGGCGCCTCCCGGCGCGCCGCCGCGTCCGGGTGGAAGTATCGCCGGAGGCTCAGCGTGCGCCCGTGAGGATCGATCTCGACGAAGTGACCGGCCGGCACCGAGTAGACGGTCTCGAACGGAACGCCGGGGCTCACGAGGTCGACGAGATAGTTGGCCGCCATTACGGTTCCCGCCTCGTCGATGGCGAAGAAGAGCTTGTTGACCCCCAGCGGGTCGCGGACGAGGATGAGCGTGTCCCGCGGCGCTGGAAGCGCCAGCGAGAACTGCCCGCGCAGGGTCGCGAGCATCGCGGTGAGGCCACCGGTGTCCTCCGTCGGGACCGTCGGCTGGAAGCGCGCGTCGGCCCAGTAGAGATTCCGGATCCGTAGCATGGACTCGACCATCTCGGGCTGGCTCACAGCGCGTCCAGCACCCGCGCGAACGCCGGCAGTCCCTCAGCCACCGAGGCCGGCCGCGCGGTGAGGGAGATGCGAAAGTACCCGGTCTCGTGGAACAAGGTCGACGGCACGACCAGCACGCCGCGCGAGGCCAGCAGCTCGGCGAACTTGAAGTCGTCGGGAATCGGGGACCGGGCGTAGACGAAGAAGGTCGCCTCGGCCTTGCAGACCTCGTAGCCGTACCCGGTCAGCGCGGTTCTCACCGTCTCCTGTTGCTGGGCCAGAGCGTCCAGGTGGGGCCGATAGTCTAGGAGCCGGCACACCGCGCGTTGCATCAGGTCGGTCGGCGCGCAAAAGCCCATCAGCCTCACGCCGCGCTCGAGAGCCCGCCGGACCTCGTCGTTCTCCGGCATCCGCGGAGACACCGCCACGAAGCCCGTGCGTTGCCCCTGGAGCGCCAGAACCTTGCCGAAGGAGTAGACGCTCAGGCTCCGCGGATAGGAGAGCAACGGGCTGTGGAAGGACGCTCGGCTCCAGACGAGCCGCCGGTGGACCTCGTCGCTGATCAGATAGATCCGGGTCCCGAATCGAGCCTCCGCCTCTCGCAGGAGCTTCGCCAGGTCGCCGATCTCGTCCTCGCCGTACAGCACGCCGGTCGGACAGCACGGCTGGCTGAGGAGAACTCCCCTGGTTCGCGGGCCGAGGGCGCGGCCGACGGCGGCCAGGTCGATGTGCTTGTCCGGCGCCGGAGCCACCGGGCACATGGGAACGCCCAGGTTCGAGAGATAGAGGGGGTAGTCGTGCCAGCAGGGCGTCAGCACGATCACCTCGTCGGCGGCGCCGAAAAGCGCCCGGAACGCGATGTTCAGCGCCGCCATCGCGCCGGGGGTCATCACGACGTCGCGGTACGTCCACGGCAGCCCGTCCTCGCGGTTGAGGTCGGCGGCGATCAGACGGCGCGTGATCGTTCGGCCGCCGTAAGGCGTGTACTGGAACGACAGCTCCCGATCCTCGCGGACGGAGAGCTCCAGCGCGCGCAGGACTTCCTCGTCGGGCCCCTCGTGGGCGTTCGCGTACGCGAGGTCGACACAATGGCGCCCGAACCGCCGGATCGTCACGCCGATCAGCCGCTCGAGCCGTTCCTGCGGCTCGAGCAGCGACCGGAGATGGTCGAAATTCTTCACGATGCGCTGCTCCGCGCGACGGCCGGAGACGACCGCCCTTCGAGATACGCCGCCCGGAGCGCGGGACGATCCGGCTTCTGTGACGTCGTGAGCGGCAGCTCGTCCACGCGCCAGATCACGCGCGGCTGCATGTACCCGGGCATCGCGCGCCGGCAGAACTCGCGCAGCCCTTCCTCCCGGAAATCGCCCGGATCCCGCGGGACCACCGCGACCACGATGTCGCTGTCGACCTCGTCGTGCGGCACGGCGAACGCGCCGGCGTGGGCGACGAGCCCGGAGGAGAAGATCGTCGTCTCGATCTCGTCCGGGCTCACCCGGAAGCCGCTCGACTTGATGAGCTGGTCCCGTCGTCCCACGAAGTACAGGTAGCCCTCGGCATCCGTGCTGACGAGGTCCCCGGAGTAGACGACGACTTCGCGGCTCCCGGCGCGCGCCGGCTCGAACGGATGAGGCCGGAACACCGCGGCGGTGGCCTCGGGATCGCGCCAGTAGCCCATCGCGACGTTCGCGCCGCGATGCACGAGCTCACCGACCTCACCCGGCTGGCACGCTCTCCCGCGCTCATTGACCACGAGGATCTCCACATCAGGGATCGCCTTGCCGATCGAGGAGGGCCGGCGATCGACCTCGTCCGGCGGCAGGTAGGTCGACCTGAAGGCCTCGGTCAGGCCGTACATCAGATAGACCGCCACGTGAGGGTGCGACGTCCTGATCAGCCGGACCATGGGCTCGGGCAACCGCCCGCCCGTGTTGGTGACGTACCGGAGACTCGGGAACGTCATCTTCAAGAACGGCGAGTGTCGCTGCGCCAGCTGCAGCCACAGGGTCGGGACCCCGGCCATCCCGGTGACGTTCTCGCGCCGGAGCGTCCGGCAGATGTCCGCGGGAAACATGGAGCGCTGAACGACCAGGGTGCCGCCCGCCAGCAGCGCCGTGAGGAGCTGATTGAGCCCGCAGTCGAAGCTGAACGGGAGCAGGCTCACGATGACGTCCCGCTCGGAGACGTCGAGATAGTCCGCGACGATCTGCGCGCCCGAGAGAAGATTCTTGTGGCTCAGCATCACGCCCTTCGGCAGTCCCGTCGAGCCGGACGTGTAGATGATCAGCGCCAGGTCGGCGCCGATGGCGCGCTCCGGCATGGCGAGCGGCGTCGTGGGGCTGAGCCGATCGAGGTTCACGATTCGCGATTCGTCGGCCAGCGGCTCGGCCGCGTGGAGCAGCTGCCGGCTGTCGGTTGCGAGGAGCGCGGCTTGGCTGTGCTCGATGATGTATCGCGCCTGGCTGCCCCGAAGCTGCTCGTTGATCACCACCGCCACGCCCCCCGCGAAGTGGGTCGCGAAGAGAGCGACCACGGCCTCCACGGAGCGGCGAAGGAAGATCCCGACACGGTCGCCCCGCGCGAGCCCCGCGTCCTTGAACGAGGCGGCCAGGCTCAGGGATCGCTCGAGGAGATCGCCATAGGTGACACGGCGCGTACCATCGACGATAGCCACCCGCTCGGAGGCGGCCGTGCCTCGATGGCGAACCAGGAGGTCAGGAACGGTATACATCCGAGCCTCCGAGAGCCAGCGACCGTATCAAGACGAAGCCGATCCACCATTCGGCTTCCAGTCTCGTCAGGAACGCGTCCCCGCGATGAATGGCGCGGAGGATCTCCGGGTCCCTCGAGTGAGCCATGAGCCACGAGCCGTCCCCACGGGTGAACAGACAATGCTTGGCCCCCAGAGCCGGAAACAGTCGCGAATCCAGCAGCCCCGAGACGGCCGTGAGCCCGCGGCGATGGGCGTCGCTGAAAAGATGGTCGAGTACCGCATCGATCGACTTCGGATGGGCCACGATCTGGACGACGTCGCCGACGCCCGTCGCGCCCTGGTAATAGAGATAGCCGCCGACGATCTCGGCCCGCGCGTCGCGTACGATCGTCCCTCGCAAGGCGGCGTCGCCGGTCTGGCGTCCCAGCAGATCCAGCAGCCACTTCAGCGACCCGGCGTCATAGATCGGGCGCAACGCTCGGTCGCGCGCGAGCTCGGACACGCAGGTGCCGAGCGTCTCCGGCTCGAGCGGCTCTGCGGACAGGCCGGTAGCCGAACGCCGGAAAGGGCGGATCCGCCCGGCCAGTGCGTCGGCGGCGCGACAGACGGGCGTGAGCGCGGCCGCGATTCCGCCGGCCAGTCCGCGCCCTCGCAGCGATCCCAGGACGTAGCGACTCGGTCGCAGGATCCGCGTCCAGCCCATGCTATGCAGCAGCGACGTCGTGCCGCCGACCGCTTCGAAGATCCGGCGCGACTCGGTCGTGCACTGCGAGATCGACAGATCCTGCGATCCTGACAGGAACGCGCGGATCAGCTCAACGCCGGCCAGCGTGGCGCGGCCGTCCGGATCGACCATCACCGTGTGGCTGACCGCCGCCACGATCGAGCGCCCATTCATCGACATCGGACGCGGGACCACGCCGAGGCAACCGAGGATGCGCCCGTCACTCGCCTCGTAGACGAGCGAGGGGAGGCGGTCGTCGGGCCAGGGATGACAGAAGAACACTTCGTGTAGCGCCGCCTGCAGGCCATCCAGGGCTCGCGTCCGGTGGCCGAACACCTTCGCGTACAGCTGGGCGACCCGGAGAACGTCCTCCGGGAGAATCCGCCGCACGAATCCCATGGCCGCCCCGGCTCTACCCGACATGCGCGGATTGACCAGCGCTGACCGAGGCCAGCGGGGTCCAGTAACGACTGGGCGCGAATCGAGGGCCGCGCCGCTGGGCCCACGTCGCCAGCTGCCCGACGATCGTGTCCGTGCCGACGCGGCGGGCGTATTCCAGCGGCCCGCCGAGCGCCTGGGGCCACCCGATACCCAGGACCGCGCCGAGATCGGCATCGTCGGTCGAGGCGACGACGCCCTCGGCGAGACAGTGGCCAATCTCGTTGACCATCTGCCAGACCGGACGGGTGCAGACGTCCGTGGAGCTGGGGAACCCGCGCGCGCTCCGGCCGAGCAGGGGGTAGACACGCGTGTCGACCACGCGTCCCTCGGGATCGACGTAGAACCCTTTCGCGTCGGCCCGGCGGCTGCGCCCGTGGCCGAGGTACCCCGCCTCCAGCAAGGTCCGCAGGCGCTCCACAGATGCGACGCGCACCCCGAGGTGTCCGGAGATCGCGTCATGCACGCCCCGGAGGATCTCGACACCCACCGCGTCCATCAGCCGAAACGGGCCCATGGCCCAGCCGAAGGCCTTCATCGCGCTGTCGACCGACTCGATCGAGGCGCCCTCCTCCACCAGGGCCATCGCCTCGTTGAGGTATACCAGCAAGATCCTCGTCGTGAAGAAGCCGGGGCTGTCACGCACGGTCAGTGGCACCTTGCCCTGCCAGGACGCCATCGCGAGCGTCCAGCGCAGCGTGCGCTCGCTCGTCGCCGCCGCGGTCGCGATCTCGACGAGCCGATACCGGTGGGCGGGCCAGAAGTAGTGCGTGCCGATGACCCGGTCGGGCCGCGCGGCAGTCGCGGCGACCCGCGCGATCGGGATGGACGAGGTATTGCTGCCGATGATGCAGTCGGGAGCGACGACCGCCTCGACGGCCGCCAGCACATCCTGCTTGGTTTTCAGGTCTTCGGCGACGGACTCGATGACGCACTCCACTCCGTCGAGGTCCGCGTAGCTCGGCGTGAAGCGGATGCTGCGCAGCCTGGCGTAGGCGTCGGCCGCGCAGAGGCGCCCGCGTTCGACATCCACCATGTAACTCCCGCGCACCGTGTCGACGGCGCGCTGGACGCCGCCCGGGCGCGGCGCGACAACGACGACCTGGGCGCCCAGATCGGAGAGGAGCCGCACGACTCCGGACCCGATGGTTCCGGCCCCGACGACGCCAAATCGGCGAACCGGCGCGCGCTCGGTCATGTCGAGGCTCCCGCCAAGCGTCATAGCAGAGGCGTCCCGCTTTTCTTGTAGTCGTACCACTGGTAGGTCACGGCGCCCCAGGCCATGCCCGCCCCGACCGAGGGCATGACGAGCCAGTCCCCGTCGCGGAACTTTCCTTGCTCCAGCGCAACCGGAATCGACGCGGCGGAGAGGTTGCCGGTGTGCGGGTACGTGACGACGAACTTTTCCATGCTGAGTCCGAGACGCTCGGCGACCTTCTCGAGGATGTTGAGCGACGCCTGGTGGGGAACTACCCAGGCAATGTCGTCGAGGGTCAGGCCCGCGCGCTCGACCGCCGCCCGCGCGCAGAACGCGGCGCGCTCGACCGCCCAGCCGTGGATCTCGTGGAACATGAGCTGCCAGTAGTGGAGGCCGCAATCGAGCACCTCCTGAGAGAACGGCATCTTGCCGGCGCCGCCCGGCACCCTCACGTAGTGGCCCAGGTGCCCATCCGAGCCGGTGACGAACGACCGGACGCCATGGCCGTCGTCGGCCTTCTGGCGGCGAAGCACCACGGCGCCGGCGCCGTCCCCGAAGATGCTGAACGGCATGAACTTCCGCGGATCGCACAGCCGCGTCAGCGTATCCGCGCCGACCACCAGCGCGTTCACGTAGCCGTGCGCGTCGAGCAGGCCGCAGGCGACGAGCAGGCTGTCCACGAATCCGGAGCAGGCGGCGTCGAGCTGAATGACCTTGGCCGTCGAACCGAGACTCATCTGCACCAGCATCGCGGCCTGCGGCAACCGGTAGTCATTGGTGATCGTGGCCATCACGATGACGTCGACATCGCGAGGATCCAGCCCCGCGTCATCGAGTGCCCGACGCGCCGCCACCGTCGCCATGTCGGAGGTGCACTCACCGGGGCGGGCCCAGTGGCGTGAGATGGCGCCGTGCCGGGCGCGCGCCCACTCGTCGAGGCTCACGCCGGTCTTCGCGCGGTCGTAGTCCAGCTCCATCGCTTCGAGGTCGTCGTTGGTCACGATGCGCTCGGGCAGATACGTCCCAATGCCCACGATGACGTTGCTCATGGCGTCCGCTCCTTTCCGGCATCACCAGGCGCGGCGTCGGGCGCCGCGTGAACTCGAATGCCGGCGGTGAGGCGTCGGTATTACGGCTCGCGAGCCACCGCGGTGGGGGCGCTCTCGGCGAGCGGTGTCGCGCCGCCGTCGTCGAGGAGAAAGGCGGCGATCCGTTCGACGGATCTGAAGCTATCGATCTCGACCTGCTCCAGCGTGATCTTGACGCCGAATTCCTTCTCCACGTGGAGCACCAGCTCCACGAAGGCCAGGGAATTCAGCACGCCGGTCTCGAACAGATCCGTCTCGGGCGACGGGATCTCGACGTTGAGGCTCCTCAGGAACCAGTCGGCGATTCGTCGCTGGACAGCGGCCCGGTCCATGCTCAGAGCTCCTTGTGCTCGGACGCGAGGAGATCCATCCACAGGCGGTCGTAGGCTTGGCCATCGATGTAGTGACACCGGCGTTGCCGGCCGATAATCCTGAAATTGAGGCGCATCGCGATGCCGACCGAGGGATTGGGCGGATCGGTGTCGACGGCCCAGCTCGTCACCGCCTGGAGGCCCAGATCGCGAAAGGCCAGTGTGAGCACGCCGGCGGCCGCCCGGGTGGAGTAGCCACGTCCGCGGAACGCCTTGTCCCCGGCGACGAACCAGAACCGCCCGGTCTTGAACAGTCGATTCACGCTGTCGAGGCCCGCGACCCCGATCGGCGTGCCCTCGTCGGAGGTCCACACGCGGATGAAGTAAGTATCCCGCTGGGTCATGATCTTGAGCCACTCCGGGCTGACGATCTGCTTGCCGTCGCCGAAGTCCAGCCACTGGTAGTTCTCTTTCTGGCCGAGCCACCCGGCGACCACATGGAGGAGCTCAGGACTATCGATTGGCTTCAGTTGCATTGGCCTCGAAGACCTCCTTGAGACGGCGCCGATCGGTCTTGCCGTTGGCGTTCCGAGGAAAGCGATCGAACGCCCGCCAGCGGGCCGGCAGCATGTACGGCGGCACCGCGTTGCTCAGCTCGCGCCGGAGCGCTGCCGGCGTGAGGGCCGCGCCGGGCGCGGGGACGTAGGCACAACAGATCGTCGTGCCCTCGAATCCTCCGGAGGGAATCGCGACGACTGCGCACTCCTGTAGCCCGGCGAGCGCGTTGAGCGCCGCCTCGATCTCGCCGAGCTCGATGCGATAGCCGCGGCTCTTGATTTGGGAGTCCGTGCGCCCGAGGAAGTACACGAGCCCGTCGTCGCCGACCCTGGCGAGATCGCCGGTCCGGTAGATCCGCCCGGGCGCCTTCGCACGGCTCGGATGAGGCCGGAACGCCTCCGCGGTCCTGGCGGGATCGCGCCAGTAGCCGGGGCTGAGCCCCACGCCGCCGATCCACAATTCCCCCGCCTCGCCGGGCAGGACCGGCTCCATCGACGCGTCGAGAACGAGGAGCTCCTCTCCGTCGCAGGCGACGCCGATCGGGATCGGCGCGTGCGGATCGGGCGGGCATCCGGGAACCGTGTAGTAGCTACTGGCGATGGTCGCTTCGGTCGGACCGTAGAGATTCGTGAAGCGCACGTGGGGCAGCCGCTCCATCCAGTACATCAGCGACGGCGTGGGCAGGACGTCGCCGCACCAGAGGACGCGCCGCAGGGTCGGAAAGTCGCCGCGCCTCACCACGTCGAACTTGGCCAGGTAGTTCAGCACCGACGGGACCGAGAACCACTGCGTCAGCTCCGCGTGCCGGACGAACTCGGCCAGCTGATTGGGAAGGAGATTGAGCTCCGGCGGCACCAGGTGCAGCCGCCCGCCGACGGCGAAGGTGCCGAAGATGTCGAACACCGACAGGTCGAAGTTGAGCGGGGCGTGCGCCGACGCGCGCTCCGACGAGTCCATGCCGAAGTAGGTCGTCGCCCAGCCGACGAAATGGATCACGTTGTCGTGCGTGATGACGACACCCTTGGGAATCCCGGTCGAGCCCGAGGTGAACAGGATGTGCGCCGGATCGTGACGGGTGTTCTCGTACTCGAGCGGATCGTCCGAGCAGCTCTGGAGATCGCCGAGTCCGAAGCCACCGCCGCCGAAGGGGCCCACGTGCAATGGCTTCGCGTCCATCCATCCGACCGCGATCGAACCCACCGACCGGTCGTCGTCGACGAGCGCAGCGAGCAGATCCGTGACCGGCCCGCCCGCGAGGAGCCAGGCGCTGTCACATGCCTCGAGGATCTTCGCCAGGCGGCGCGGCGGACTTGCCGGATCGAGCGGCACGTAGACGCAGTCGGCCTTGTAGATTCCGAGCAGGCTGACGATCGCCGTCGGCGACTTGGGCATGAGCAGCGCAACGCGCTCGCCCCGCCGGCAGCCGCCCCGCTTCAGTATCCGCGCGAGCCGGTTGGACAGAGATTCCAGCTGGGCATACGTGAGCGTCTCGCGCTCGCCGACAACGGCGACCGCATCAGGCCGCCGGCGCGCCTGACGGCTCACCCACTCGTGGAGTAGCTCTGGCATCGTGCTGTCTCGAGCGCCCGTCGAAAGGCGCGCATGGTGTGCTGGAGATCCTCGAGGCTGACCGGCACGTCCAGAATGAAGGTCCGGTAGCCGACCTCGAGATACGTGGCAAGCTCATCCCCGACCCGATCGTGACTGCCGACCAGATAGGGACACATGGTCTTGTAGTTCTGAAACGGGACGAGCCAGTAGGGGCTCCGCGCGCCGAGGTCGCTCAGCTTCGACAGCTGCTTGTGCCAGACCGAGTCCGACACCTTCATCGCGAGCTGGTGGGAGAGCTGCCCTCTCCGGTCCTCGGGGAAGCGGGCGTTGGCGACCTCCCAGGCTTCGTCGTCGCGCTCGCGGCTGATGACGCCCACGCGGATCCCGGCACTCGTGACCCCGTCGGGCGCGGCGGCCGCGTACTCACTGGCGGGCTTCGGGTATTCGATTGCGGTGGCGCCGAGCGCCCGCGCGGTCACCAGGCCCGCCTCGGACGAGCCCGACACGAAGATGCCCGGGAACAGGCTCCCGTCCAGCGGCGGCGTCAGCTTGAGGAGGGTCACCGTGTAGAACTCGCCCGCGTAGGTCACCGGCGCGGAGCTGCCGAGAAGCCGCTGAACGATGGTCGTGTACTCGCCGAGCCGGTCGTAGCGTCGGTCGTGGGGTGCGGTGTCGTGCAGGGCCGTCAAGTCGTTCTTGAAGCCGCCCGCCACCATGTTGAGGTACAGGCGCCGGCGGTAGAGGTGTCCGATCGAGGTGACCAGCTTCGCGACCGAATAGGGGTGCATGTACACCGGCTGGACCGCCACGAGCGGAGACAGCGACGTCGTCTGCTGGACGATCGTGTGCGTGACGAGCCACGGATCGACCTGCGCGTTGTCGGCGTAGACCAACATCCCCCGGCAGCCCGCCGCTTCGCTCCAGTGGGCCGCGACGACGACGGCGTCGAGGTACGTCCGCCCGTCGCCTCCGCTCCACGGCGGGCACGTGGAGAAGATTTCGATCGACGAGGCGCTCGGGCGGTTCTGCATCGTCCGCTCTTCAGCCTTGTCGATCGCGGGAGACCGCGGCGCGCTCGTGGTCCGCCCACACGCTTCGGACGGCGACCGCCAGCGCTGCGAAGTAATAGAAGTAGAGGTGATAGGCCACCGGGTGGAAGAACGCCGCCACCGCGAACGCCACCAGGCTGATCTGGATCCCTTCGGCGAGCAAGAACAAGTCGCGCGCACCCGGGACCCGGGCGGAACCCCGGTGCACCTCCATCACGGATTTGATGGACGCGCCCAGCAGTAGAACGAAGAGGACGAAGCCCGGGAGACCCAGCTCGACGGCGTACTCGAGGTACACGTTGTGGATCGCGCTCCAGCCGAAACCCCGCTCGTGGTTGAGGGCCAGCGCGTTCATTCCGACGCCGCCGCCCACGATCGGGTTGGCGACGACGAACCGGATCGCGGTGAAGGTGTCGTCCCACCTGAGCCGCGCCGAGCGGGTGACGTCCGAGTCGAGATTCGTAATGGTCGCGAGGCGGTCGGTGTATCCGGACGGCAGAAGGGGCAGGCAGGCGATCGCCAGAACGAGCGCCGTCCACGCCCACACGCGCTCCGGTCGCCTCCGGAGCTTCCAGAGATAGATCCCGCCGATCGTCGCCAGGGTCAGGAACCCGCCGCGCGAGAACGTGAGGATCACCGCAAGGACGTCGAGCGCGATCACGGCGAGAAGCATGATCCGGAGCGCCAGGCGTCGTGCGCCCAGGAAGAGCGCGACGCCTAGCGGGATGAGCATGTTGAGCATGAGGGCGAGGTCGTTGGGGTTCCCCGTGAGCGGGGCGTCGTAGCCGACGATGCGCTTCGGGAACTGGGCGGCGAGCCCCGGAAGGAACGACGCCGAGAGGAAGTGCACGACCGCGGTTCCGGCCACGGGAAGGGCCATCAGGCAGAGCCCCCAGAAGACCTGGTAGAGCCGCTTCGAGGTATCCACCACGTTGCTGAGCAGCCAGAAGACGGCCAGCGACTTGAGGTAGAACCCGAGAACGAAGGCGACGCTGCCACCGGGCCAGACGGACAGCGGGATTGTCATGATCGCCCACCCGGCGAGCGCGGCCGTCAGCCCGATCTCGCGCGTGAGGAGCGTGAGCCGCTGCCGGCGGACCAACCGATCAGTCAGATACACAATGATGGCAAGCGACGCCGTCACCAGCGCGATGCGCAGCGGCGCCAGCGATGGAAACAGCTCCTGCGGCGCAACCAGCAGGATGAACGAGAAGCTCATGAGGGCCCAGAACGGGATCGAGCTCCCGTCTCTGGAAGGCGGCACGCTCTCGGTGACGTCGGAGAGATTCCGCACGTCGACCGGGGGAGTGGCACGCCACCAGGTCTCGTCATGAGCGCGATGGAGTCGGTAGCTCGATGTCATGATCAGTGTGCGGCCCGTCGCCGCAACTCCACAGTGACGCGATCTACGGCCGGACGACCCGGCCCGCCGACACGCATGCCCCAGGTCACGTTGCCCGTGTCCACCACCAGCCGGGCACCTTCCACGACGTGCCGGTAGTCGACCACGGGATGATCGGTCAGGATCAGCACGCCGTCGGCCGCCTCAAGGTCGGTGTCCAGGCCCGTGACGGAGAATCCCGCGCGAACGAACTCGGCCGCGAGCGGGAGACCGACGTAGCCCTGGCCGATCACGCCCACCCGCGCGGTCCGGCTCTGGATGGCGGTGATCAGCGTCGCCTCGATCATGTTGCCGTCAGGCCGCCCGCCCGGCGGGCTCTTCGAGTCGACCCTCACGGGCGCTCGCCGCGTCCGCCGTGCTCGAGCCGCGGCCCGAGAACATCGTCCTGGCCGTCTCGAAGACGACGCGAAGGTCCAGCCAGAGCGACATGTGCTTGATGTAGTACAGGTCGTACCCGATCTTCTCGAGCTCTTCCTCGAGCGAGTTGGCGTATCCGTAGCGGACCTGCGCCCACCCGGTGATGCCCGGCCGGATCGCGCAGCGTAACGAGTAGTACGGGATCGCTTCGCCGGATCGTTCGCTCATGTTTCGTGCCGTCAGCATCAGGAGCTGGAAGTTCGTCACCGGATGCGGTCGCGGGCCGACGAGGTTCATGTCGCCTCGGAGGACGTTCACGAGCTGGGGCAGCTCATCGAGCCGGCATCTCCGGAGCCACCGGCCGACCCGGGTGATCCGATCGGTGTTGTCACGCACCCACTCGGAGCTCGGTCGTTGGATCGGGTCCATGGTGCGGAACTTGATCAGCTTAAACGGCCGCCCCAACCATCCCACGCGCTCCTGAACGAAGAACACCGGGCCCCCTGAGCCCACCTTGACGAGCAGCGCGACGAGGCCGAAGACGGGGGCCAGCACGATCAGTCCGACCACCGCCATTAAAACGCTGAGCGCTCGCGCCAGGGCCAGCTGCCCGCGGGACTTCGCGAACTCGCGAGAGAAGATGAGGCTGCTCGGCGGGACCGTCTCGAGGGCGAGCTTCCCGGTCAGGCGCTCGAGGGTATCGGCGCCGTCCTCGACCACGATTCCGCGTGCCCTTGACTCGAGCAGGCGGCAAATCGGCAGGCGCCCCCGCCTCTCGGAGAGCGCCACGACGATGCGATCGGGACGGGTTTCCTCGATGAGGCGACCGATGTCCTCGAGCGTTCCCAGATGCGGACAGTTCGACAGCCACCCAGGCGCGGGGGGCGCATCACCGACCACGCCGGCGACGGTGCACCGCGGCTCCGGCTGCCGCTCGATCTCCTTGACGATCGCGCGCGCTAGCGAGCCGGTCCCCAGGAGCAGCACGCGCTCGGGACCGCCGCGTCCGCCGCCCCGCCACGTGGCGCGCAGCCCGATCAAGAAGCCGACGATGACGACAAGTCTCTCCATGAGTAAACTTCAGCCGAGCGAGTAGCGACGCAACCCGGTGAGCACGACCGGCAGCCCGGTGCCGCCGCCCAGCGCGACGATGTTCACGGGCTCCTCCACGGACGGCGCCAACGAGCGACAGGAGTCGGCTCCGCTACGCGGTAATAGCTGGAGCGGGGGGCGACGTCGCCGTTGAACACGAGGCCCGCTAACTTCGCCGGATCGATGAGGTTCAGCGTCTCCGCCAGCATGCCGCGCGGAGTCCGATGTGTCGCGACCACGACCACGAATCCGTCGACACACTTCGTGAGCAGCCGGCAGTCAGGGACGGGGACGAATGGCGGCGCGTCGAGCACGACGAAGTCGTAACGCCGCCGCGCTTCGTTGAGCAACTCCTCCAGTCTGGGCGACGTCAGGATCTCGTACGGGACGGCCTCGGGCCCGCCGGCCGGCAGCACCGAGAGGTTGAATCGCGCAATATGCTCCACCGTGTCCTCAAGCTTGACGCCCGGATCCAGGAGCGCGTCCAGTAGACAGCGCTTGGAGTGGGCGAGCCCGAGGTGCCGCGCCACCGCCGGCCGGCGAAGGTCGATGTCCACCAGCAGGACGCGCGCGTCGGTGGACTGCGCGAGGGCCCCTGCGAGGTTGATCGCGGTCGTGGTTTTGCCGTCGCCCATGCCCGGGCTCGTGACCGACACGATCTGGAGGTGGGCGTCCTTGTGCAGCGTCTCCACGGCGTGGCGGAGCACGCGATACTCTTCCGCTTCGAACGACGCGGGCTCGAGCAGGCTGACGAGATGCAACTCGACGCTCGCAGAGCGCAGAGACGCGGCTACCGCGGGGCGAGGGGCCAAGGCTGGCGGCGGGAGGCGCGGCTCCATCATCGGCGGGGGCTCGGCGGAGGCTGGAGCCGGCACGGAAGGAGTCGCTGACCGCTCGGCTCGCTGGAGAGCCTCGAAGAATTTGCTCATCGGAGGACGAGCTCCCGCATCTGACGCACGAGCGTCCGGAGATGCGTGGTGTCGAGCCGCGCCGACCTCGTGAGCCGGGGCAGGCCGCGGCGGACCGGGTCGACCGACTCGATCGCCTCGGCGACGATATCGACCTCGATCCGCCGCCGCTGTTCGGCCAGGCCGATGACGAGACAGTGGTCACAGAGCACATTGATACGTCGAGGGATTCCCCGAGAGTACGCGGCGATCTGGGCCCGGGCCTGATCGCTGAACAGATCGCCGTCGCGCGAGCCGGCGACCCGTAGGCGAGTCTGGATGTAGTGACTGACCTCCTCGGACGACAACGCGTTGATATTGCACTGCAGCTCCACCCGCTGGCGAAGCTGCCTGAGCTCGCGACGGTCGAGCTTGGCCCTGAGCTCCGGCTGGCCCACGAGCAGGATCTGGAGCAGCTTGTCCGTTCGCGTCTCGAAGTTCGACAGCAGCCGGATCTGCTCGAGCGTCGCCATCCCGAAGTTCTGGGCCTCGTCGAGGATCAGCACGGTGCCCTGGCCCGCGCGCCGACGGTCGATGAGGACGCGCCGGAGGGCGAGGAGACGCTGGGCCGGTGTCGCCTTCGGCGCCGGGACGCCCAGCTCCTCCAGGGTGTACTCGAGCAAGCCGTGGAATGAGAGCGTGGAAGTGGACACGTACGCGGCGGCGGTCTTGCCGTCGAGCCGCTCGAGGAGTGCCTGGAGCAGCGTGGTCTTGCCGGTTCCGACTTCGCCGGTCAACACCAGGAAGCCGCGATTCTCACGCACGCTGTACACGAGCTGCGCCAGCGCCTCCCGGTGTCCCCGTGTGAGATACAGAAACCTTGGGTCCGGCGTCGTGTTGAACGGGCGCTCGGCGAGGCCGTAGAAGCTCAGATACATTGGTCCCGCCTCACGACGCGCCTCGCAAGAGCGCCTCCACCAGAAAGTAGTTCCCCGCGGCGAGCCGATGGAGCACCACGACGATGAGCACGAGTCCGAGCGTGATCAAGGCCGCCGCCAGCCAGCGCTGGCGCGCCTGCCTCGCCGTGTCGGTCGCCCGTACGATGCGCGGAACGCTGGCCAGCACGGGCACCTTGGTGAACGCCCGCAAATCGTCGAGCGTGTGGAACGACGTGTCGATGTGCTCGGCCAGCACCACCGCGACGGTGGCGCCCCCGAGCGCCAGCATCAGGCCGACGAGGACCATACGGAGGCGGTTCGGCGCCACCGGCTGGCGGGGCGTCACCGCCGGATCCAGGATCCGGAACTCCTCGCCGGTCCGACGGCGCTCCATGCTCTCCGCCTGAACGCGCTTGAGCGTGGTGTCGTAGAGCTCCTGCGTCGTCCGGTAGTCACGCGACATCTCCTGCAGCTCCAGGTCTCGCTCCGGCGCGGCTTCGATCCGACGCTGATACGTGACAAGGTCGCGCCGCAGCCGTTTTTCCTCGTCCTTCAGCGCGCTCATCTCGGCGTCCAGATCGGTCAGTGATTTCCTGATTCCGGCGATGGTGTGCTCGGGCGGCGTGCCGTCGGCGCCCGCCGCCGGTAGCTCGAGTGCCGCGATCTCCGCCTCCAGCGCGACGACGTCCGGATATTTGTCGCTAAAGAGCTTTCGCATTCGAATCAGATCCTGCTTCAGGCGGGCCAGACGCGCACCCGGCGCCTCCTCGCCCTTGGCCTCGGCGGACGTCCCCCCGCCGTCGAGTCGCCGGGAGAGGGCGTCACGCCGTTCGAGGACGCGGGTCTGGCTGCTGTTGTTGATCCCGAGCTGGGTGTTCAGCTGCGTGAGCGTCGACAGGTTCGACGTCACCTGCTCGGGGAGCTGGCCGAGGTGACGCCACTTGAACGCGTTGATCCGGCGCTCCTGGTCCCGCAGCTTCTGCTGCGCCTCCTCGAGCTGGTCGTTCAGGGTCTTGGCGGCGTCGGCGGCCTGCCGTTCGCGGATCTTGACGTTCTCCTCGACGTAGAAGGACGTCACGGCGTTCGCGACGCGCGCCACCGCCTCCGGATCGCGGCCACGGAAGCTCACCGTGAAAGCGACCGTCGTCCCCCGCCCGGCCACCGGCTCGACGACACCCTTGAGCTCGACCTGGATATCGCGCCGCATCCTGTCGACCGCCGCCTCGAGCGCGCCGGCTGACCGCAGCTCGGGGTAGAGATCGAAGTGGTCCATGAGCATCGCGAGTCGCGCCCGGCTCAGGATTTCCTGCCCGATCCGGTGCAGCCGGGCTTCGAGGTCTCCCGTGATCGCGGCCCGCGCGAACGCTCCCGGCATGTCCTGGCGCTCCACCAACACGGTTGCCGTGGCGCGGTAGACGCCGGGGAGCGCCGCCGCGAGAGTCAGGGTGCCGGCGAGAGCCGTGGCGAAAACGGCGAGCGCGAGCGTCCTTCGCCGGCCCCACACCCCCGCCACGGTGGCGGATATCAAGGAAGGGTGCTCTCCCACGGACACGCTCAGAGAGGCGTCACCGACGTGCAGTCCACTTGCACTGCGACACCGCACCGAAGGAGCTCGACGGCCACCACTAGCAGACCCCGATTCTCCTTGGCGCGGACGAGAATGCCCTCGAGCTCGGCCAGCGGGCCCCGCGTGATCCGGATGCGCTGGCCTGCCCGCAAGTAGGCGTACGGTAGGGCCGGCGCCTTGACGGCGACGATCCTCCGGAGCGCCTCAATCTCCCTGACATCGATCGTCGCCAGCCGGTCCCAGCGCTCGCCGAGAATCTGCGCCAGCCCGCGCGTCTTGACGATTTCGAGATACGCCACCTTGTCGACCCTCCCGTGCAGGAAGACGTACCCCGGGAACATCGGAACCACGATGCGGCGCCTGACATCACCGTGCCGTGCCCAACGGCCGACCCTCGGCAGAAACAGCTCGAATCCCTTCGCCGCCAGCTGGTCCACGACCATTTGCTCGCAATGGCTGCGCGTCCACAGGGCGTGCCACGCGGGTGTCGGCGACAGCGCCAGGGTCGCGGTCACCGTCGCCGCGGAAGCGTTCAACTCGATTGTCGACGCGTTCATGGAATAGGCTTCGCCCCCTTTGGTTTCTGCCGCCCCGTCGGGGCTGAACCAGGCTCCACGATCGGCGAGCACACCCTCGAGACCGATCGCTCATTTATTCATTTATTCCTGTGTGCGAACAACCCGGCTACGTCGTGAGCGACTATACGTACACGCTACGGCGGGCCGACCTGACTCTCAATTGAGACAATCCCGTACAAGCACGTCAGAGTTTCCCGGAATCGGTATCAGTCGCCGCTGCCTTCGAGGACGATTTCCAGGATGTCCTCCTTCGGCGTGCGCCGATCGGCTCGCCGCCGCTCGGGCTGGTCGGCCTGGCTGCGCGCACGTCGCTGACCGCGGCGCCGATCGAGGATGACCTCGACGACGTCTTGACGCCCTTCGAACAGTCGGCGCAATCGATCCTCGAGATGGGCGTACGGCCCGCGGACGATGAGCAACATCCGGCCAGGATTGTGGTGCAGCCGATCGGCGACTCGGACGACGTGGAGGAGGAATCCCGGCGCCGACTCCGTCATTGCGGGGGCCGCAGACCCCGGCGAATGGTGTACAGAATCATCTGGAGGGCGGGGCCGAACTCGGGCCGCCCGAGAACCCAGTCCGCCCCGACGACCGCCGATGCGGTTTCGCGAAGGGTTCGACGCGTGCTCTTCTTGCAGTCGAGGAGGTGCTGGAAGGCCTCGGCCTCGGAGAGAGGGAGCCGCGTGGTCAGCACCATCTTCGCACGGTCGACGGCCCTTCGTGCCGCGAGCACCTTGATCGGGTCACTCCCTTCCGTCCGAACCAGCTGGTACTCTCGGAAGCGCTCCAGCGCGACTTCGATGGTCGAGGTGAGCCGTCGCCGGTCCACGGACGTCAGGTACGCGACGACTCCCGCCTCCCTCGCCCGGCGGACGAGCTCGGCGCCGGCATAACCGATGAGAAGGATGATGGGAACCGGCTCGTCGTTGACGATCGCCCGCGCCGCGTCGATGCCGTCGATGCCGGCGAGCGCGGTCTCCATCAGGATGAGGTTCGGACGCAACCGGTGGGCGGCCGCGACCGCCTCCCGCCCATCCTTGGCCAGCGCCAGCACTCGGTGGCCCAGGCTCTCCAGCTGGTCCTTCAGGCGGGCCGCGAGCAAGTCCTTGGGCTCCACGACGAGAACCCGGAGCCCTTCGACACCTCCACCGACGGCCGCCATCGCGACGCAGCAAAGCAGGCCGTAACCCAGTGTGGCAATCCGCGGTTTTCCGGAATTGAAAATGGAGAATCACTGAGGGTCCATAGGGGCGAGCCGCCTCGACGAGGAGCCGATCACCTGCCCCGCGCGAGGACCCACCCGTACTGCTTGAGAGCGTCCGAGACGTTCCGACTGCGCCGGTCCGTGCGGCGCCGCTCGCTCGCGGGCCGCGCCTGCCTCTCGCGCCGTTCCGCGAGGCGGCGGTCGAGGATCACTTCCATGGTCTCGTTGGCGTACACGTGCTTGAAGTACGGATACCGGTTGGGCTCCTGCTGCGACACGATGAGATAGAAATGCGCCACGCTGGCCCTCGCGGAAATTGTTGTCGCTACGCCCTCGACCGACGCCTGGGCGGCGATGCCGGCGCGTTCTGCGCCGAAGCGGGCCCACCTGGGCCACCGCCACGTTACCCGACGTCGGCGATCTCGAAAATCCGGAAAATACCTATAGAGAGCGGCGGTGGATTCTGGAGGACCAGGCGGCCGGAAGGGGGTTACTGAGTCGGCAGGATCGTCAGCTCGCCCGTCGAGCGCAGCGTGATCGTGTAGGTACGGTCCTTGCGCAGCCGGGTCGAGACCGCCTCGCCGTGCAGGGCCCGCACGCCGCGCCGCCGAGCCTCGTCGGGATCGTTGGCCAGCTCCCAGAAGCGCGCCCAGAGCTCGCGCTCGAACGCGGTTGGCGCCCGCTCGGCCGCGTAGCTCTGCGGGATCTGCCCCTCCCGGTCCAGCACGTCGCCTTCCGCGGGCCGGCGGCGATCGGTGAAGACTCGCCGGAAGAGGAGCAGCGCCTTGCCCTTGAGCGCGTCGCCGGCGGTCACGAAGTTGTCTTCGAACTTGATCACGAGCGCGTCGACGTACACCTCGTCGCCCTCGAGCGTGAGCTCGCGCGGCTCGCCGACGATGTCGCCCTGGGAGTCGAGCTCGGTGAACCGGACGCGGGTCCGCACGTGACCGTCGGGGCCGCGCGCCTGGTCCAGCACGACGAGCCGCGCGCGCCGCTCGGTGTGCCGGAGCAGGCGCACCGCCGCCTCGAGGGCCTGGTTGCGCTCCGTCAAGGTGCGGATCTGCGCGTCGCGTTCCTCGATCTGTCGCTGGTGCTCGCGCCCCGGCGCCAGGACGAGCCGGTCCGCCAGATAGACGCCGCCCGCGCCCGCGGCGACGAGGAGCAGAGCCCAGATGAATCCGGGGCGGAGCACGCTCATGACCTCCGTTGGTATCCGCGCCTCGCCGGCGGGGCCCCAGCCCCGCGACGGCCTGCGGCGCACACTACGGGCGATGGTACACTCACCGCCGGTGATCCCACGCATTCTCGGGCTCGTCGCGCTGTGCGCGCTCGTGTCGCTCGGAGCGGCGCGCCCGGCCTTCGGCGCCGACGGGCTGCACCTCGTCCTCACGCCCTCGCAGAAGCCCACCGACCTCATGGCCACCGGCGACGAGTTCGGCAAGGTCATCACCACGCTCACCGGCATTCCCGTGCGGGTGACGGTCGCGTCGGACTACGCCGCGGTGATCGAGGCGCTGCGCAACCGCACCGCCGATCTGGCGTTCGTCCATCCGGGCGGCTACGTGCTGGCGAGTCGCGAGGCGAAGGCGACGATCATGGTGCGGAACCTCTGGCACGGCAAGAGCTCCTTCACCTCGCGCATCTACGTGCGCCGCGAGTCCGGGCTCAAAACGCTGGAGGAGCTGCGCGGCAAGACCATGGCGTTCATCGATCCCGCGAGCTCGTCGGGTTACATCTATCCGATGGTGCTGCTGATCCAGCGCGGGCTCGTGAAGAACCGGGACCCCAAGACGTTCTTCCGCGAGGTGGTCTTCGCCGGAGCGCACGACGCGGGCATGCGCGCGCTGCTCAACAGCCACGTCGACGCGCTGGCCTCGTTCGACATGGCGCGCGAGCAGTATCTCAGCGATCCGGCCGAGCGCGAGCGCATCGTTGTCGTCGCGGAGACGCCGGAGATTCCCGAGGCCGGCATCGCCGCCCGCGACGGTCTCGACGCGGCGACCTTCGCGAAGGTGCGGGCCGCTCTCCTGCAGATCCGCGCGCCCGCCTACGCTGCGCTGCTCAAGCGCCTCTACGAGATCGACGGGTTCGCGCCGGCCGACGACCGCGACTACGATCCGGTGCGCGCAGCGATCGAGCTGCTCGGCGTCCGACCGCGCTGAGTCCGCTCGACCCGCGGGCGATGATCGAGGTCGCGGGGCTGCGAGTCGTCCGGCCGCCGGCGACCGTGGCGCTCGATGGAGTCGACCTGGTGGTGGGCCGCGGTGAATTCGTCGCGGTGCTCGGCCGCAGCGGCGCCGGCAAGACCACGTTCCTCCGCTCGCTCAACCGTCTCGTCGAGCCCACCGCCGGCACGATCCGCGTCGCCGGCCGCGCCGTCACCGGCGCGGGGACGGCGGAGCTGCGCGAGATCCGGCGGCAGATCGGCATGGTCTTCCAGCAGTTCAACCTCGTGCGCCGCGCCTCGGTGCTGGAGAACGTCCTGGCCGGACGGCTCGGCTACGTGCCGGCGGTGCCGAGCGTGCTCGGCCGCTTTCCAGCCGCCGATCGCGAGCAGGCGTTCGGGTGCCTGGCTCAGGTGGGGCTCGCGCACTTCGCCGATCGCCGCGCCGACACGCTGTCCGGCGGCGAGCAGCAGCGGGTCGCGATCGCGCGCGCGCTCGCGCAGCGACCCGCGGTCGTCCTGGCCGACGAGCCCACCGCGAGCCTGGATCCCTCGCTCACCAGCAGCATCATGGACATTCTCAAGGCGATCAACGTCGAGCACGGCCTCACGCTCGTGGTGAGCCAGCACCAGCTGGAAACCGCGCTGGCCTACGCCACGCGCATCGTCGGCTTCCGTCAGGGGCGCGTGGCCTTCGACGGCCCGCCGTCAGCCCTCACGCCAGCGGTCGCGCGCATGATCTACGGAGACGGGCCGTGACGCCGAGCTCGACTGGGCTCACGTCGGGCTCGCAAATCGCCGAGGCCAAACCAGGCGACCGGAGCCGGGTCGCATCTCTCTCAGGCCACCCTCGCACCAAGGCGGCCTCACGGGCTCCGCTCCAATGACCAGAGCGGCGATCTTCACCGCCCTCGTGCTTCTCGCGTGGCTCGTCTGGGACACCGGCGCCGACCCGGTGAGGCTGGCCCGCGGCGTGCCGTGGATCCTCGACTTCATCCGGCGCATGATGCCGCCGGACCTGCGCGTGCTCCCGGCGGCGCTCGCCGGCGCGCTCACGACCGTCGAGATCGCGCTGCTCGGCACCGCGGTGGCCGCGGTCCTGGCGCTGCCGCTCGGCTTTCTCTCCGCGCGCAACGTGACGCCCGGCGCCGTCTTCTATCCCGCGCGCGCCGTGCTCAATTTCCTGAGGAGCGTGGACACGCTCGTCTACGCGCTGATCTTCGTGGCGGCGGTCGGCCTCGGTCCCTTCCCCGGCGTGCTCGCCGTCGTGGCGTATACGACGACCTCGCTCGCCAAGCTTTACTCCGAGGCGGTCGAAGGCATCGATCCCGGCCCCGTCGACGCCGTCACCGCCACCGGCGCCACGCGTCTGCAAATACTCAGGTACGCGGTGATCCCGCAGGTGCTGCCGCTCTTCCTCTCGTACGTGCTCTATCGCCTCGAGTCCAACATCCGCGCCGCCACCGTGCTCGGCTTCGTGGGCGCCGGCGGCATCGGCTTCTATTTGCAGACCTATCTCCGGCTGATCGACTATCCGGCGGCGTCCACGGTGCTGCTGGTCACGGTTGCGATGGTGATGGTCGTCGACGCGACCAGCTCGCGGCTGCGGGATCGCCTGGTGTGACGGTTCGGCGGCGACCCTGACAACGCGCGGGCGTCTGGGCTAGAATCACGTCCACCTCGCGATGGTCGGGCGCGCCGCAGGTCGTCGCGGGGCTGGGGTCCCGCCGACCGAGGCGCGCGTAGATAGGGAGGGCCTCATGGCTCACGGGACACTCGTCCGGCTCGGCGCCGTTCTCGTGTGCGTCGCGATCGTCGTGGCGGCGATCGGCTTCGCCTCCACCACCGTCCGCGCGGCGAAGGCGACGCTCAACGTCTACACGGCCGTCGAGGCGGACGATCTCAAGAAGTACGCGGCCCGCTTCAACGAGGACCATCCGGACATCGAGATCAAGTGGGTCCGTGACTCGACCGGCGTCATCACCGCCAAGCTCCTCGCCGAGAAAGCCAACCCGCAGGCCGACGTGATCTGGGGCCTGGCCGCGACGAGCCTCCTCGTGCTGAAGCCCGACGGCATGCTGGTCCCGTACGCGCCGAAGGGGCTCGAGCGCCTCGACACCCAGTTCCGTGACAAGGACAACCCGCCGGCGTGGGTCGGCATGGACGCCTGGGTCGCGGCGCTCTGCTTCAACACGGTGGAAGCGCAGAAGAAGAACCTGCCGAAGCCCGCGTCGTGGAAGGACCTGATCAAGCCGGTCTACAAGGGCACGATCGTGATGCCGAACCCGGCGTCGTCCGGCACCGGCTTCCTCGACGTCACCAGCTGGCTCCAGCTCTTCGGCGAGGCCGAGGGCTGGAAGTACATGGACGCGCTCCACCAGAACATCGGCGTCTACACGCACTCGGGCTCGAAGCCGTGCACGATGGCCGGCGCCGGCGAGTACCCGATCGGAGTGTCCTTCGAGTTCCGCGCGGCGCGGCAGAAGCGGCAGGGCGCGCCGATCGACATCGTGTTCCCGTCGGAGGGCTCGGGCTGGGACATGGAAGCGACGGCGATCGTGAAGGGCACCAAAAACCTGGAATCCGCCAGGACGCTGCTCGACTGGTCGGTCAGCGACAAGGCCATGAAGCTCTACAACGAGGGTTACGCGGTCGTGGCGATCTCGAAGATGTCCAAGCCCATCGAGTTCCTCCCCGACAACATGCTGCAGCACATGATCAAGAACGACTTCCAGTGGGCGGCGGTGAACCGCGCCAAGATTCTGACCGAGTGGGAAAAACGCTACGGCGCGAAGTCGGAGCCGAAGAAATAGCGACGCCGCCGTACCTTCGCATCCAGCGCCTCACCAAGCGGTTCGGCGCGTTCACCGCGCTCGATGACATCTCGCTGGAGATCGCCGAGGGCGAGTTCGTGTGCTTCCTGGGCCCGTCGGGCTGCGGCAAGACGACGCTCCTGCGGTCGATCGCCGGCCTCGACGTCCAGACCGTCGGCCGCATCGAGCAGGGCGGCCGCGACATCTCGGCGCTGCCGGCGACCAAGCGCGATTTCGGCATCGTCTTCCAGTCCTACGCGCTGTTCCCGAACCTGACCGTCACCCGCAACGTCGCCTACGGACTCGACAACACCCGAGCCCGTCGCGCCGACGTGGTCAAGCGGGTGCGCGAGCTGCTCGACATGATGGGCCTCGTCGAGCACGCCGCGAAGTACCCGGCGCAGCTCTCGGGCGGCCAGCAGCAGCGGGTGGCGCTGGCCCGCGCGCTGGCGACCTCGCCCGGCCTTTTGCTGCTGGACGAGCCGCTGTCGGCCCTCGACGCCAAGGTGCGCGTGTACCTGCGCCACGAGATCAAGCAGCTCCAGCGGCGCCTGGGCGTGACCACGATCATGGTCACGCACGATCAGGAGGAGGCGCTCACGATGGCCGACCGCATCGTGGTGATGAACCAGGGGGCGATCGAGCAGATCGGCACGCCGCTCGAGATCTATCGCTCGCCGGCCTCGGCGTTCGTGGCCGACTTCATCGGCGTGATGAACTTCGTGGCCGGCTCCGTGGTGCGCGACGGCGCGCTGCGGCTCGGGCAGACGGAGCTCTCGTGCGAGGTGGACGGCTTGGCTCCCGGCACGCCGGTGACGCTCGCGATCCGTCCGGAAGACATCCTGGTCCAGGACGCCCGAAGCGGCCAGGCCAACGTCGTGCGGGTCCGGGTGGACGCCCTCGCGTTCCTGGGCTCGTTCTTCCGTGCCGACATCGTGGCCGACGCGATGGACGGAGTGCTCCTTCGCGCCGATCTCTCGGTGGACCTCGTTCGCCGGCTGTCGATCGCGGAGAAGAGTGAGCTGGCGGCCCGCCTGCCGCCGGAGCGGATCCGGATCTATCCCGGGGACGCGATCCATCGCTGACGCCGCCGTCGCGCGCGGGGCAGACGTCGCCACGGCCGTCCGGCCCGAGTCGAGCCGCGACGACCGGCTCATGCGTGCCTTCATCGGGGTCATCGGGCTCTACCTCGTCGTCGCCTTGGCACTGCCTCTCGGGCTCATGCTCGGCAAGAGCCTGCAGGGCTCGCGGGACGAGTTCGTCGGGCTCGCGAACTACATCCGGTACTTCTCGACGCCGGCGCTGTTCCAGTCCATCGGTAACAGTCTCTGGATCGCGATCCTCAGCACCGCGATCACGGTGCCGGCGGCATTCGCTTACGCCTACGCGCTCACGCGCACCCGCATGCCGCTCCGGGGTCTCTTCAAGACCACCGCGCTGGTCCCGATCCTGGTGCCCTCGCTCTTGCCCGGGCTCGCCCTCGTCTACCTCTTCGGCAACCAGGGACTGATCAAGGGGCTCCTGCTCGGGCACGGCATCTACGGACCGATCGGCATCGTGATGGCGGAGGCCTTCACCACCTTCCCGCACGCCCTGCTGATCATCCTGGCCGCACTGGCGCTGGCCGACGCGCGGCTCTACGAGGCGGCGGTGGCGCTGCGCGCGTCGCCGGCCCGCATCTTCTGGACCGTCACGCTGCCGGGAGCGCGCTACGGGCTGATCAGCGCCACCTTCGTCGTGTTCACGACGGTCATCACCGACTTCGGCGCGCCGAAGGTGATCGGCGGCCAGTACAACGTGCTGGCCACCGACGTCTACAAGCAGGTGATCGGCCAGCAGAACTTCCAGATGGGCGCGGTCGTCAGCGTGATCTTGCTGATCCCGGCGATCCTCGCCTTCGTCGTCGACCGTGCGGTCCGGCGCCGGCAAGTGGCGCTCCTCTCCGCGCGGGCGGTCCCCTACGAGCCCACGCCGACGCGCGGGCTCGATCTGGCGATGCTCGCCTACTGCACCGTGATCGGCATGGCCATCCTCAGCATCGTCGCGGTCTCGCAATTCGCCGCCCTGGTGAAGTTCTTCCCGTACAACCTCACGCTGACCTGGGCGCACTACGACTTCGACACGAAGGGCGGCGGCGGCTGGGCGTCCTATTCCAACTCGATCCGGCTGGCGCTCCTCACCGCCGCGGTCGGCACCGTCATCGTGTTCGCGGGAGCGTACCTGGTCGAGAAGGCCCGCGGCTTCGCGCTGGGCCGCGCGCTCTTCCACTTCCTGGCGATGCTGCCGATGGCGGTGCCGGGGCTGGTGCTCGGGCTCGCCTACATTTTCTTCTTCAATGCGCCGGCGAACCCGCTCAACGTGCTCTACCGCACGATGACGATCCTGGTCGTCAACACCGTCGTCCATTTCTACACGGTCGGCCACCTGACCGCGCTCACCGCGCTCCGCCAGATGGACCCGGAGTTCGAGACGGTGTCGGCGTCGCTCAAGCAGCCCTTCTACCGGACCTTCTGGCGCGTGACGGTGCCGGTGTGTCTGCCGTCCACGCTCGATATCGCGATCTACATGTTCGTCAACGCCATGACGACGGTGTCGGGCGTCGTCTTCATCTACGGCCCCACGACCGAGCTGGCGTCGATCTCCGTGCTCAACATGGACGACACCGGCGAGATCGCCTCGGCGGCCGCGATGGCGATGATGATCTTCTACACCAACGTCGCGGCTCGCGGCCTCCACCTGATCCTTGCCCGGTGGTTGGAACACCGCACGCAAGCGTGGCGTCGTCGGTGAAGCGCGGGTTGCGTTTGCGCGACGTGACGGCGGCGGTGGCGACCGTATGCGGGAGGGGTCGCGGCTACCACGCGGCACGTGTTCGCTGCCCCGCGGCGGCTGGGCTCCATCCGGGCGCGCGTCGTCCGCCGCCGCTCTTAGGGAACGGGTCCCGTCGACCCCTCCCGCACACGGTCGCCACCGCCGCCTCCCCGTTGCGGCAATCTCGACGCCGTACTGCGCGCCCAGCATTGGAGTCGCCTCTGGCACACCCGCCGACCGTCTCCGGCGTCGCCCTACAGGCGCGAGGTTGAGATGAGGAGCCAGGCGCGCGTCGTGATCGTTGGTGGGGGGATCGCGGGGTGTAGCGTTGCGTTTCATCTGGCGGAGAAGGGGTGGACGGATGTGGTGCTCGTCGACAAGGGTGAGTTGACGAGCGGAACGACCTGGCATGCGGCGGGGATGGTCACGCACTTCCACACGTCGCCGACGCTCATGCGCATGCGGCAGTATTCGATCGCACTCTACCGACGCTTGCAGGCAGAGCCGGGATCGGTCGAGCACTGGCACGAGGTCGGCAGTCTTCGCGTCGCGTCGAGCCGCGATCAGCTCCGGTTCCTCGAGCGGCAAGTCGGCATGGCAAAGGCGATCGGCCTCGACGTGGACACGATCTCGCCGGCCGAGTCGCTGCGCATCTTTCCCCTCATGTCCGGCGACAATCTGTACGGCGCGATGTACCTGCCCGGCGATGGCTGGATCGATCCGAGCGGCGCCACGATGGAGCTGGCCGCGCGGGCCCGCCGACTGGGCGTCGAGATCCTCACGGGGGTGCGGGTCACCGGCATCACGCGCGGGGCGCGCGGCGAGGTCACGGCGGTCGAGACCCACCGCGGCGCGATCAGGACCGAGTGCATCGTCAACGCGGGCGGCATGTGGGCCGCTCAGATCGCCGCGATGGTCGGCGTCAGCCTGCCGATCACGCCGCTGGTCCACCAGCACCTGGCCACGAAGCCGATGCCCGGGCACGAGCTCGGCCGCCGGACGCCGTGCCTGCGCGATCCGGAGAACCTCGTCTACATGCGCGAGGAAGTCGGCGGTTTCCTGATCGGCGGCTTCGAGCGGAGTCCCGTCGCGTGGTCGATCGACGGCGTGCCGTGGGACTTCGCGCAAACGCTCCTGCCGTCCGACTGGGAGCTGTTCGACGAGATCCTCGAGGGCGCCATCCGCCGCGTGCCCGTGCTCGCGAAGGCCGAGCTCGCGCACCTGGTGAACGGTCCCGAGGGCATCACGCCGGACAGCCGTCCCCTGCTCGGCCCCCTGCCGGGCGTGCCGGGCTTCTGGATGGCGGCCGGCCTCTCCCACACGGGCTTCGGCGCCGGCGGCGCGATCGGCGCGATCCTCGCCGATTGGCTCGTCGACGGCGAGCCGCCCTACGACGTGACGGAGCTGAACGTGCGGCGCTTCGGCTCCGTCTACGCCGATCGCGCCTACGCCGCCGAGCGGGCGCGCGAATCGTACAGGTACTACTACATGCTCCGGTACCCACACGACGAGAACGAGTGGGCCCGCGGGCGCCGGCCGAGCCCGCTCGACGCGCGTCTCGCCGACGCCGGCGCCGTGTTCGGCGAGAAGAACGGCTGGGAGCGGGCGAACTACTTCGAGCCCGGCGCCGCCGGGCGGCGCGCCGGCACGGATCAGCGCGCGTGGGGCTGGGCGCGGCCGCGGTTCTTCGAGCGCGTGGGCGCCGAGCATCGCGCGGTGCGCGAGCGCGCTGGGCTCTTCGACTTCACCTCGTTCGGCAAGCTCGACGTGACCGGGCCGGGGGCGCTGGCGCTGCTCCAGCGGCTCGCCGACAACGACGTCGACCGTCCGCCCGGCAGCGTCGTCTACACGCAGTTCTTGAACCCGCGCGGCGGGATCGAGAGCGATCTGACCATCACCCGCTGGGCCGAGGATCGCTTCCGGGTGACGACGGGCAGCAACTTCCTGGCGAGCGACCTCGGCTGGATCCGGATGCACATGCCGTCTCGGGGCGTGGAGGCGCGCGACGTCACCGACCAGCTCGCGTGCATCGGCCTCTGGGGACCCGCGGCGCGCCGCGTGCTGGCGAGGGTCACGACGAGCGACGTGTCCAACGAGGCGCTCCCTTATATGTCCGCGCGCTGGATCGACCTGGCCGGCGTTCGCGTGCAGGCGCAGCGCGTCACGTACGTGGGCGAGCTCGGCTGGGAGCTCTACGTTCCGAACGAGCACGCCGTCGCCGTGTGGGACGCGCTGCTGGCCGCCGGCCGCCCTCTCGGCGTCGAGCCGGCCGGCTACAAGGCCGTCGACTCGCTGAGGCTCGAGAAGGGCTATCGGTATTGGAGCAGCGACCTCACGCCGGCCGAGAACCCGTACGAAGCGGGACTCGGCTTCTGCGTGCGGCTGCACAAGGGCGACTTCATCGGACGCGACGCGCTGCTCCAGATCAAGGCCGCGGGCGTCCAGCGGAAGCTCTGCACGATCACGCTGACGCCTGCGCTCCCGCACGACTCCGATCTCTACGGCGGCGAAGCGGTCTACGCGGACGGTCGCGTGATGGGCCGGCTGCGGAGCGCCGGCTGGGGCTACACGGTCGGTAAGCACATCGGCTTCGTCTATCTGCCGCCGGCGCTGGCCGGCACCGGCACGCCGCTCGAGATCGAAGCGTTCGGCACGCGCCACGCCGCCGAGGTCGCACCGGACGTGCTGTACGATCCGGCCGGCGCCCGCCTCCGCCTATAATGCGGACGATGGCGACCGCCGAAGCCCGGGCGCTGCTCGATCGTCTGATCGCCGAGCACGAGGCCGGCCACGCGCTGCCGCGCGAGTTCCAGACCGATCCCGGAATCTACCAGCTCGACCTGGAGCGCATCTGGCGCCGCGGCTGGCTCTTCGCCGGCCACGCCTGTCAGGTGAAGCGCCCGGGCGACTACTTCGTCTTCGACGTGGACACCGACTCGGTCATCGTCATCCGTGGCGACGACGAGAAGATCCACGCGCTCCACAACACCTGCCGCCATCGCGGGATGAAGGTCTGCCAGGCCGAGTCCGGCCACGCCGCTCGCATCGTCTGCCCGTATCACCAGTGGTCGTACGCCCGTAACGGCGATCTGGTGGCCTGCGGCGGGATGGACCGAGACGGCGACCTCGATCGGCGCGACTACGGCCTGCATCGCGCGCACGTCCGCGAGGTCGGCGGGCTCGTCTTCGTGTGCCTGGCCGCCGCCGATCCGGTCCCGTTCGAGCCGGCCGCACAGGACCTCGCCCCGCAGCTCGCGCCGCAGGGGTTCGAGCGCGCGAAGGTCGCGGCCGTGCGCGACTACGAGGTGCGCGCGAACTGGAAGCTCGTGTGGGAGAACAACCGGGAGTGCTGGCACTGCCACGCGAATCATCCCCAGTACGTCAAGGCCAACTACGACAATGCGCCGATCGACGACCCGGCGCTCCGCCGCGAGATCGAGGCGCAGGCCCGCGCGACCTCGGAGCGGCTCGAAGCCGACGGCCTCCTGATCGACTACCGCGAGGCGGGCATGGTGCGCTTCCCGTCACAAGATTGCTGGTGGTCGATCAACCGCACGCCGCTGGTGCCGGGCTGGGTCACCGAGTCGATGGACGGCCGGCCGGTCGCGCCCCTGATGGGACGCTACTCGACGCGCGACGTCGGCACGCTGCGCATGCGGACGATGCCGAACTTCTGGAACCACGCGAGCAGCGATCACGCCGTGTCGACGCGCCTGGTGCCGGCGGGCCCGCAGACGACGCGGGTACAGGTGCAGTGGCTCGTCCACGAGGACGCCGTCGAGGGCAGGGACTACGCGCTCGACGCGCTGCTGCCGTTCTGGGAGCTCACGAGCATCCAGGACTGGAACCTGTGCGAGAAGAACCAGGCCGGCGTGAGCTCGTCCGCGTTCACGCCCGGGCCCTACTCCACGAAGCGCGAGTACAACGTGATCCGCTACACGGAGTGGTATCTGCACGAGATCGCCCGGCCGTAGTCGCATCCTCTCGTCGTCCGTCCGTCCGAACCGCACAGCGACGGCGCGCGAAGCTCCCGTCGCCGCGATGACCGCGATCAGATGCAGCGCCAGAAGAGCGTGGCTATCATCAGAGGCAGCGCCCGCGCACGCGATGCGGGTTTTACCGGATGGCGGCGCCGCGGGCCCGGTGACGATCGTGATGACGTCGCGCGACGGCGGCCACTTCGTCGCGGCGGCCGGCCGTGCGACGCGAGGAGGTCAGCCGTGCACCTCAAGCGGATCGTGGCGACCGTGCTCGGGGCGTTGTCGGCGGTGATCGTGGCGTTGTCGGCGGTCGGCTGCTCCAGCCACAACCCCCTGGTGAGCGCCAAGCTCGCGCAAGCCGAGCGAGCGGTGGACGAAGCCCAGCAGGCGGGCGCGGCGGTCCGCGCGCCGGTCGAGTTCAAGAACGCGCGAGACAAGCTGATGGCCGCTCAGACGGCGATGGAAAAGGGCAGGCACGAGCGGGCGATCCGGTCGGCCGAGCAGGCGGGGATCGACGCGGAATACGCGCGCGCGCGGGCCGCCAATCAGCGCGTCAACGCGATGGCCGGCGAGATGAACCAATCCCTCGAGGCGCTGCGCCAGGAGCTCGAGCGTACCCCGTAGGGCGGCTCGCTCGCGGAGGTCCGACAATGAGTCAGCGTACCCCTTCGCTCGATCGGTTCGTGGCGGCGGTCCTTCCCCTGGCCCTCGCCGCCGGCTGCGCGTCTTCGGACCAGCAACGGGCGGTGAAGGAGCAAATGGCACGGGCGCAGGCCGCCTTCCAGCAGGCACAGCGCGATCCGAGTGTGCAGATGTACGCGCAGCTGTGGCTGGTGGACGCGCAGAAGGCGCTGCGGGCCGCCGAGCAGGCGAAGGACCTCGACGAGCAGCAGCACCTGGGCTACGTCGCAGAGCGAAAGGCCCAGCTCGCGTCGGTGACGGGCGCCACTGGCCAGACGGAGCAGACCCTGCAGCAGCTCGGCAAGGAGACCGCCGAGATGCTGCTGAAGAAGCGCGACCGTGAGCTCACGGCCGCCCGCGCCGGGACCGACGCGCGGGGCCTCGAGTCCGACCAGGTCCGGCTCGCCGCCGAGGCGCGCGTGCGCGAAGCCGAGGCGCAGGCCCGCGCGGCCGAGCAGGCCCGCCGCCGCGACGTAGAGGCCGAGGCGAAGGCCCGCGCGGCGGAGCAGGCCAAGGGAGCGGCGCTCGCGAAGGAGCTGGCGAGCCTCAGGGCGCAGCAGACCGACCGCGGCCTGGTGCTCACGATCGGCGACGTGCTCTTCGATGCCGGCAAGACCAGCGTGGGGCCGGGCGCGCAGCGAAGCATCGACAAGCTGGCGGAATTCCTCAAGACGTATCCCAAGCGCAACGTGCTGATCGAGGGCCACTCGGACAGCCTCGGCAACGAGGAGTTCAACCTCAAGCTGTCGCAGCAGCGCGCGGACGCCGTTCGGGATCTGCTGGTGGCCAGGGGCATCACCTCACAGCGGATTCGCACCAAGGGCTACGGCGCGAGGTTCCCGATCGTCGACAACGATACGTCGGTCGGCCGTCAGCAGAACCGACGCGTCGAGGTGCTGGTCCTGACCGAAGGATCGACCGCCGAAGCTCCTCAGCGTTAGCTACTCGGTCGGTCGCGACTCTTCGGCGAACTGGAGCAGCGCGATCATCAGCGCGACGATGACCGGACCCAGCACCATCCCGATCGCGCCGAACGCGGAGAGGCCTCCCATGAGCCCGAGGAAGACGGGCAGCGTCGAGATCTGAGCCCGGCCCGAGACGACGAGGGGCTTCAGGACATTGTCGATCGTGCCCACCAGCGCCAGCGACCACACGAGCAGGAAGCCCGACGCCCACAGCCGCTCCTGGATCAGGAGCACGCCGACGGCCGGGATCCAGACGAGCGCGGTGCCCACCATCGGCACCAGCGACACGATCGAGCTCAGCACCCCGAACACCACGGGCGAGGGCAACCCGACCATGGCGAAGCCGATCCCGAGGAGCGTGCCCTGAGCCACGGCGGTCAGCAGCGTGCCGAGGACGACCGCGCGCGTCACCGCGGACAGATGGGCAAGCAGGTCCGCCTTCCGCGCCGGGTCCATCGGGATCAAGCGCACGCCCCGCCGGACCATCTCCCCGCCGTCGCGCAGGAAGAAGAAGAGAAGGAAGAGCATGAGGAAGAAGCCGACCACGACGCCGAGCGCGCCCACGACGAGCGTGCCGCTCATGGCCACCGCGAGCTTGAGCGCGTTCTGACCGCCCTGCACCAGCCAACCCTGAATCTGCTCGGCGCTCACCGGCAGGTGGGCCAACATGCGATCGATGGCCCCCTGCAGCAGCGGCACCCGAAGGACGTCGCTCATCTTGGTGATGTGGTGGTGCTGGGCGAGCGCCTCGATGCGGCCGACCAGCTCGGTGGCCTGGCCGACGAAGGCGAGCGCCAGCAGCGTCGCCGGCAGCAGGATCAAAAGGATGCTCGCGAGGGTGATCAGGAGGGCGGCGAGCCCCCGACGGCCCCGAAGCGCGCGGCCGAGCGCCTCGTTGACGGGCGACAGCAGAAAGGCCAGGAGAAACGCCCAGAGGATCGAGCCCACGAAGGGCTGAACCATCCAGGAGAGCGCCACCCCGAGCAGGCCGGCGGTGACGAGCGCGAACACTCTCGGATAGAAGCCACCGTCCGGCTGCCGCACGCGATCCGCCCTACGCCCGACCGACCGGCGACTCGAGCAGCTCGCGCCGCCGGCGCTCGAATCGCTCCAGCAGCAGATCGATGTGCATCGTCAGGTGGAAGATCTCCCCGGAGTATTTCAGCGGGACCTCGGTCTCGTCGATCACCTGCCGCCGCAACACGCGCAGACGATCGATCTCACTCTTCAGCTCCTCGGCCGAGAGCGGCTCGCCGCGCTCTTCCGACTCGCGCAGCACGACGTAGCGGCGCGCGATGCGACGTCGATACATGTTTTCCACGGTCGGCCGTAGCCAGCCGAGGAGCGGAAACAGCAGGGTGACCGCCGGCAGGATCACCAGCACCGTGCGATCGAGCAGTCCGGCGAGCCAGAACGGGAACGTGCGCTCGAGCCACGAGGGCCCGTTGCGGAGGTAGCGGCGAGCTTGCTCGTTGAGCGGGAGCTCGAGGTTCGCCTCCGACGGGAACTGGCCGGCGCGCTCGAGCAGACCGCCCTTGCGATGCACTCGGTCGGCCGCGTCGAGCAGGAGCCTGACGAGGTCCGGATGGATGCTGGCGCTCACGACGAGCGCCGCGGTCACGCCGAAGACGGTCCGATCCTCGCGGGGAATGTTGCGCGCCATGTCGAGCGCGCCCTCGCTGATGCGCAGCGACTCCATGAACTGGTAGCGCCCGGCGTAGGCGGGAAGTCGACGCTCCATCATCAGCTCGATCCGTGGATTCGAGAGCAGCCGCTGGACCAGCGCCGCGCGCGGCGCCAGCACGAAGAAGGCGACATCGACCTGTCCGCCCGTCAAGGCGTGCTCGGCTTCGACGTTCCCCAGCGGGAGGATGAACGTGCCGTCCTCCGTCACACCATTGTCGGTCAGCAGGCGAAGGACGAGCGCCCGCGTGCCGCTCCCCTCTTCGCCCACCGCCAGGCGCCGGCCGTGCAGCTCCGACAGGGACGTCACGCCGAGCCCCTTTCGGTGAAAGATCCAGAGGGGCTCATAGAACAGGCTGCCGAGGGCGGTCAGGCCGGTCACGCCTTCCGGGACCGTGCCACCCTGCACGAATCCGACGTCGACCTCACCGGCCATCAGCTTCTGCAGTGTCGCCATGGAGCCGGGACCGGGTCGAATCTCCAGCCTGAATCCCTGCTGGGCGAGCGCCCGTCTGTATTCGAGGGCGTACCGATAGTAAGCGCCGTCGACGGGGCCGGTCGAGATGACGAGACGCCGGGGAGGTAGCGGCCCGGCGAACCGGTTGGAGATCAGGACACCGATCGCGAGCGCCAGGACGACAGGGGCGCCGATCAGGGCGAGCTGGATCCACCGCTGTCGCAGTCGGGTCATGGTCGGCGGGACCCAACGCCCGCCTTCACCAGTCTAGCCCGTGGGAGTGAGGATAGGATCGCTCCATGATACGGTCTTGGTCGTGAGGTAGAGACCCGCCATGCCCTGGGCCCCCCATATCCAGGCGCTCGTCGAGCGCCATCCCGTCCTGCGAGCCGTGGGGAACACTCCCCTGGTCCCGGTCGAGATCTTCCATGGCGAGCTGCCCGACGTGGAAGTGTTCGCGAAGATGGAGTCTCTGAATCCTGGGGGGTCGCTCAAGGACCGGCCCGTGCTGCGCATGCTCCTGGGTGCCCTGGACGACGGGCGGCTCAAGCCGGGCAAGACCGTGCTGGACAGCTCGTCCGGCAACGCCGGCATCGCGTACGCCATGATCGGCAGGATCATCGGCGTGCCGGTCGAGATCGTGATCCCCGACAACGCGAGCGCCGAGCGCAAGAAGCGTATGCTCGCGCACGGGGCGAAGCTCACCTTCACGGACGCGCTACTGGGCTACGACGAGGCCCTGCGCGAAGTTCGGCGCCGGTTCGAGGCCGAGCCGGGAAGCTACTTCTTCTGCGATCAGTACAGCAACACGGACAACTGGCGCGCGCACTACGAGACGACCGCCGCCGAGATCTTGCAGCAGACGGATGGCCGGCTCACCCATATCGTCGTCGGCGTCGGGACCGGTGGCACTCTGACCGGCCTGGGTCGCCGCCTCAAGGAGCACGATCCTTCGATCAAGGTGATCTGTGTCATTCCCGAGGCGTTCCCCGGTGTGGAGGGGCTCAAGCCGCTCGGCCGTGCCGAGGACATCGTGCCGGCCATCTTGGACCAGGACTTGATCGACGAGCGCGTGCCGGTGACCGTCGACGAGGCGTACGCGATGTGCGTACAGCTGGGTCAGGCCGGCTTCTTCGTGGGTCAGTCCTCCGGGGCCTACATGGCAGGCGTCGCGCGCGTCGCCCGCCGCCTCGGACGCGGCCGCTTCGTGACCCTCTTCAACGACCTGGGCGAGCGCTACTTCTCGACCCGGCTCTGGGACTAGCGATCACCACATCCTGAAGGCGAGCCCGAAGGCGCCAACAGCACCTCCAGGGCACAACGGCGGGGCCATTTCGGGGCCCCGGCCACGCGACGCAGAATCGAGGGGCGCCACGGCTTCGCCGGGGCGGCCCGAGCGTTGGGGGCATGGGGGGCCATTTCGGGGCCCCGGCCACGCGACGCAGAATCGAGGGGCGCCACGGCTTCGCCGGGGCGGCCCGAGCGTTGGGGGGTATGGGGGGCCATTTCGGGGCCCCCCTTTACAACAACGGCGCTACGCGCTCGGCGAACAAGCGCATGGATTGAGGACGCGCTCGTTTGGGATTCGACCGCCTGGGTTCATCCACGTCGAGAGCGTCGAAACCCCATCTGCTCGCGCAGCTGCTGCAGCCGATCCACCACCGCTTCGGGTGTGCCGAACACGGCGTACTCGCTCAGGATCTCGTCGTAAGAGATTTCGGCGAGGCGATTGGCCCGCGCCGCGCGCGCTTCCGCGGTCTGCGCGGTCGCGCCGTCGAATTTCCGGAGCGCCGAGCTGATCGACCGGAAGAAGCCCATCGTGCTCGCTTCTGTGCGATGCGGATGGGCGGGTGCGGCTTCTGAAACGGCTTGGGCATGATGCAGAGGTCCTGAAACTGGAAATACTTCCCCTGGTGTGAAAAGCGCTCCTGGGTCCACGCTTTACGCAATATGTCGAGGGTCTCGAGGAAGCGGTCGCGGCTCTCGTGTACGGAATGTTGAAGCCCTGGTAGTGCCCGGGCAGCCCGCTGCGCCCGACGCCGAACTCCAGTCGTCCCTTGGAAATATGGTCGACGGTGGCGACGTCTTCGGCCAGACGCAACGGGTGGCTCAGCGGCAAAACCTGGACGGCGATCCCGATCTTGACGCGTCGCGTGCAGGCGGCCAGCGCGGACGCGATGATCAACGGCGCGGCCAGCACCGATCGATCCTTTTGGAAGTGGATTTCGGCCAAACATACCGCGTCGAATCCGAAATCCTCGGCCGCTTTCATCTGCGCCAGCGACTCGTCGAATGCCGCCGCCTCACTCACGCCCGGCGGACTGTGGAACTCCGTGAACAGACCGAATTCCATTTCGCCCTCCCGATCGAATTCGGTTTATCCTACGCCGTGAGCATCCCGTGACGGGGGCCAAGATTGGGAGGTCAATAATGCCAGGGGACAAGGTGTTCGATCGGACCGCAGAAGACATCGGCAACATCATCCTGCTCGAGCACGTCAACGTGAAGATCCCGGATCAGGCGACCGCGACCAACTTCTACGTGACGACTCTCGGGCTCACCCGCGACCCGTACATCATGACCGGCACCGAGAACATGTGGATCAATGCGGGACAGCAGCAGTTCCACATGCCGACCGGTAAGCCGGAAGTGCTCCGCGGCGTCGTCGGCTTCGTGATTCCGGACATCGAAGGCCTGAAGATGCGACTGGGGGCCGCCCGCGAGAAGCTCGCGGGCACGAAGTTCATGTGCGCCGCCGAGGACAAGTACATCAGCGTGACCTGTCCCTGGGGGAACCGCATGCGCTTCCACGCGCCCGGTCCCGAGTTCGGCGACATGACTCTCGGCATTCCGTACGTCGAGTTCAACGTGCGGCCCGGCGCCGCGGTCGGCATCGCGAAGTTCTATCAGGCTGCGATGGGCGCTCCCGCCAGCGTGTCGTTCAACGGCAACGTGTCGGCGAAGGTGCAGGTCGGCGCCAAGCAGCAATTGATCTTCCGTGAGACCGCCGAGCCCGAGGTGCCGTACGACGGTCACCACATCGCGATCTACGTGACGAACTTCTCGGGCCCGCACCGGTGGCTGAAGGAGCGCGGCCTCATCAGCGAGGAGTCGAACCCGGTGCAGTACCGCTTCAAGGACATCGTCGATCCGGAGACCTCGAAGGTGCTCTTCACCATCGAGCACGAGGTCCGCAGCGCGACGCACCCGATGTTCATGCGTCCGCTCGTGAGTCGCAACCCGGCGCAGCAGCAGCGGACCTATCAGCGCGGCCGCGACGCGTTCTACCCCGGGGCAAGCTGATGTAGATGGGAGCCTCGGAGGGCCACAAAGGCCCCTGTTGCCACCCCTGACCTGACGGTGCACTTCGAGGGTACGCTGGCCCTGGCCGCGTAGCCCGTCGTTCTCGCGCGAGATCACCGACGCCCCGGTGCCTTGGCCGGGGCGTTCGTCTTCCCCCTGGAGCCCGCCGTTTCCCTCCGGCGTGAACCAGCATGAATCAGTTCCCCATGCTGCTCTACGACGCCTGGGTATGCTCCACTTCGTACCAGCGAAGGTCAACCGGCGTGACACGTCCAAAGACCGGTACGGCGACGCGCACTCGCCCCTCTTCGGCGACGAACTGTTCCACAACGCCGGGAAAGTTCTTGAATGGTCCTTCGAGGATGCGGACACGATCTCCGCCCTGGAACTGTTTGGCCCCGCCCACGCTCTGTTCAGTAATCGCCTCACGAAGGCTATCAGCCGAGACGCCGAAATGCCGGAGAAGTTCTGCGGCCCTCGACTCTCCGGTCTTCACGATGCCGAGCAGAAGATGCTCGATTCTGACGTGCCTATGCCCCAATTCTGTGGCGGCCTCTAGCGACATAGCGAGAGCCTGTTTCATATCCGGGGAAAACGCCATCTCGCCCGCGACAGCAACATTCGGTGAAGCAGTCCAGTCCTGCTGAATCTGGCTCGCCAAACTCGCCAAATCGACGCCCATGAGCCGCAAGATTCGAGCGCTAAACCCTGCACCGTCACGAACCACGACAAAGAGCAAGTGGTCGCTCCGCACAACACCGTGCCGCCTCGCCTCGATCGTTGCCGAAGCGATGCTCCGTCGCGCTCCTTCGGCAAACCGGTCAACCATTTCGCACCTCCGAGCAGGGGAAAAAACAAACAGTGTTGTTCAGGCTTTCGCTGACCGCAAAGCCGGGGGTTCAGGGACGGCTATTAGCATAGCCGGAAGCGAAGGCCGCGTCACCAGCTAGGTATCCCGCGCTCCGGTTCAGTCCCGGCCGGGGCGCCGGTGCGCATCGTGGCCTTCGGCTAGGCTCCCGCCAGCCATCCTCCACCAGGTGCCCATGCGGCTGACGGCGGCTAGTAAAGTGTGGCGCGTCCTGCCCATCCTCCAACGCATCGCGCAGGCGTTGAGCGTGCCAGGGGCGGAGCTGATGAATGAGCGATGTGTCGACCGAAGTGCCACCTCCCAAGCCTTTGGAGGGTGCTCAATCAAACCCATTGACGATGCTGAGCTCGTGATCCGATCCTTGAGGAACACGTCGTCCTTGAACCGGAGCGGCTGCGGTTGCGGGAGCGCGACGCGCGCGACCGGCGCCATGCCTTCGACGTTCGTCACGACGCCAACGCGCGCCTGCCGCGCGCTCACCGAGGGCGCCAGCGGACAGACCGCGATGCTCACCATCGACGCTGCCGCGTCGCCGGGGCCGTTCGCGCCGGCCAGGTGCGAAACGGGCCGGACCGGCTCGCGGCGCGCCACATTGCGGAATGTTGCGTTCGTCCGGGAGTCGGACTACGCTCGCCCTCACTCCGGGAACTTCGCGATCGCAAAGGAGCCGTCATGGCGCTCAACGTGATGTCGGCCGACAGCCACATGGATCTCATCTACCTGCCGCCGGACACCTTCACTTCGCGCATGGCGTCGACGTGGCGCGAGCGCGTGCCGCACGTCGTCGAGCGCGAGGGGCGCAAGATGTGGGTCTCCGGCGACGCGGTGCTCGGCCCCTGGGGCTTCTACGGTCCCGGCGTGACCGGCGGACGGCGCGGCCGCATCCTGGCCGACGCCGGCTTCGCTTCGGGCAAGCAGACCCGACCGTCCAATCCCGTCGAGCGACGCGAGGATCAAGACCGCGACGGCGTCCAGGCCGAGGTGATCTACGGGATCATCGGGATCTCGCGTGGGCTCTTCACGCACAGCGGGATCGCCGATCACGAGACGCTGGCCGCGGTCTACCGCGCGTACAACGACTACATCGCCGACTTCAACGGAACGCTGCCCGGCCGCTTCTTCGGCCTCGGCTGCTTGCCCAACCACCACGCGCGGGCGGCCGCCGACGAGCTGCGCCACTGCGCGGAGCTCGGCCTGCGCGGCGCGGTTTTCGTTCCCTGGGGGTCGGCGATGCCGGTGTGGCATGAGATGTGGGAGCCGGTGTGGTCCACCGCCGAAGAGACGGGCCTGGTCGTTTCGTTCCACGTCTTCGAGGGCGGCGCCTCGACGGTGGGCTACGCGGTAGAGGGCATCCAGAACGCCGCGTCCTCCGGCGCGTGGACCGTCGTCGCGCCGCTCCAGATGGACGAGATCTGCGCCTCGGTGATCCTCTCCGGCGTCTGCGAGCGCCACCCCAAGCTCACGCTGGTCCTCGGCGAGAGCGGCATCGGCTGGCTGCCGTACATGCTCGAGCGCCTCGACGACACCTACGAGGAGCGGCTCGCCGACGACCTCGGGCTCAAGCTCCCGCCGAGCGCCTACTTCAAGCGTCAGATGTACGCGACCTTCCAGAAGGACTTCCACGGGGTGCGGGCGATGGCCGAGATCGCGCCCGACAACGTCATGTGGGGCTCGGACTATCCGCACCGCGACGGCACGTGGCCGTTCTCGCAGAAGGCGATCGAGGAGCAGTTCCGCGGCGTCGACCCTGCGATCCAGCGGAAGATGCTCTGGGAGAACGCGCGGCGGCTCTATCGCATCGCCTAGCATGCGGGAGAGCCGGCGCCGGCGCGAGATCCAGGACTATTACCTGGGAATCTCCGCCGACGAGATCACGTCACACCTGACGCCCGCGTCCTTCGACCTGTGGGAGTCGGTCGCCCGGTACCGGCGCGAGCTCCACCTCGGCGCGCGTTGGCTCGAGGTCGGCGGCGGCATGGGCGACCTGGCGGCGGTGGCGCTGGAGCGCGGTTACGACGTCCTCATGACCGACGTCGAGGAGAAGCTCCTCGAGACGGCGGCTCGCCGACACCCGAAGCTCCAGACGCGGCGGCTGCGCGCCGACCTGTTCGACGCGGGCGACGTCGCCGCCGTCGCCGCGCGCGGGCCGTTCTCGATCGTCACCGCGGTCGGGGCCGTGCTCAACCACGCCCGTGATCAGCGGGCGCTGGCGCGGGGCTTCGACCACCTCGTCGCGCTTGGCGACGCCAGTTCGCTCCTCGTGGTCGACCTGATGCTGAGCGAGATGTTCCCGGGGCACCCGCCGTCGGTCTGGGCCGACTTCCTCCACGTTCTGCCGGGCCTCGATCTGCTGGCGCGACTGATCAGATCGTCCGGCCTCCTCGTGCTCGAGGCGCATTCGCTCCATCACCGTTATCCGCCCACGCCAACCTTCGACCAGGAGTTCGACGAGCGGATGCTGCGCGTCTTCTTCCACAAATTTCCCCCGTGGCGGGGGTGACCGCCGGCCAGCTGACGCGGCTGGCCGCCTTGCCCCGCGGGCCGCCCGCTGCCATAATCCGGGCCACGACGCGCGTCCCGCGCGTCGAACGGATCCACCAGAAACGCGGTGTGCGCCGCAAGTTGTCGCGGGCTGGGGCCCGCCAACCGAGGCGCAACGTCACAGGAGGCACGCCATGCCGAACATCACGATCCAGTGGTACGCGGGACGCACCGACCAGCAGAAGCGCGAGATCACCGCGGCGATCACCGACGCCATGGTGAAGATCGGGAAGACCACGGCGGACCAGGTCCACATCGTGTTCCAGGACGTCGAGCGGACCAACTGGGGCGTCAACGGCAAGCTGGCCAGCGACTAGGGGCGATCGCCAGATCGGCCCGAGTGGCAGGGACGCTGACGAGCTACCGCTTCTCTTTGACCTGATTCACCAGCTGCTGGAAGGACGAGCGCTGTAGGATTCGATCGAACTGGCTCCGGTAGTTGGCGACGAGGCTCACGCCTTCGATGGTGACGTCGTACACGCGCCAGCGGTCGCCGCGCCGGAGCATCCGGTAGTCGACGGGAAGTTCGGCGGACTGTTTCGTGACGATCCGCGTCCTCACGACGGCCAGCTCGCCGTCGATCGTGTCGCCGAGGAACACGACGCGCTCCCCACTGTAGGCGTCCATCCGGCCCACGTACGAGCGCTCGATCAGGTCGGCCAGTAGCTGAACCGATTCGCTTCGCTCGGCGGGGGTCCGAGCCTCCCAGTGACGGGCCAGGCATCGCTTCGCCAGCTCTTCGAAGTCGAAGACCTCGAAGGCGAGCCGTCGAAGCGCCTCGCGTCGCTCGGCCGCTTTCGCGGGGGCCTTGAGTTCTTGATCGCCCAGAACCTTGAGGACCTGGTCGACCCTCTCCGACAGCTGGTCGGTGGGCGCACCGGCCCAGGCCCGTGGCGCCGCCAGAACGGCGAGGGCGAGCCCGATCACGAGCGCTCGGCCGCACCGCGCGTGCATTAGTTGTTGCTCGTCATGTTCAGGATGCGCCCCTCCAGCTGGTGAAGGAGCGGAACGTACTCGTCGCTGCCACACGAGGGACAGGTCGGGTCGCCCAGCTCGAAGCACTCCTCGCAGGCCACGCAGACGGCGAGGCTTCGCAGCGGGATCGGAACTCTCGAGAGCGCACGAACCATCGTGCTGATCATGGCGTTTAAGCCCTCCTGACCCCCTGTACTGCGAAGCCGATACCAATCTCGGGGTAGCCTCTAAGTATTTGATAACGTAACTATTTGTACGCAGGGCCAGGGTCTTCCGGCTATTGGGCGGACGTTTTCTAGCCGCTGCGAGACGGGCCGGTCTGATAAGCCCCGGTCCACTCGATCGAGGCCTCGGAGTGGCGTCGCCTGGCGCCCGGGTCTAGAGTCGCCGCTGTGGGACGCCCTTTCTGTACGATCTGGGTGCTCGTCACGCTCTGGATGCTCGTCACGCTCGCGCTGGCCGGTTGCGTGACAACGTCCTACACCGCGGCCGCCGTTGCGGCACGGGAGGGCCGGTACGCCGAGGCGGTCTCGCACTACCAGGAAGCGCTCGCGGGTGATCCCGACCGGCTCGACGCGCTGGTCGGCCTGGGGATCGCGCGCTACAAGCTCGGCGCGTTGGACGAGGCGATCGAGGTCCTGGAGCGAGCCGTGGCCCGCGCCCCCGGAGAGGCGACGGCGAGGCTCTATCTGGGCCTCAGCCACCTCAGAAAGGGCGACCTGGACCGAGCTGAAGAGCACCTGACCGCCTTCGCCGGCCTCCAGCCCGAGCGACGGCTGGCCGCGCAGGCCCAGCGGACCCTCAAGCTGATTCGCACGAAACCGCTCCCCGAGGAAACGCGCGCTTTCGCGGCGGCCGGCCTGGAGGACGAGGCCGAGCTGGTGCAGGAAGCGAGCGAGGCCTGGCGGGCACTCGAATACGAGCGATACAATCGCTGGTACTATCCGTACTACCCCGGATCGTTCTACGGGCCCGGATGTTACTGGAGGAGCAGCCGGCTGCGCTGCTAGCTCAGCCCTTTCTGCACGTCAGCTGGACAGGGGAGTGCCGACGAACTTATGACGACGACATCGCGCGAGAGCGGCTCATGAGCGCCCAGCGTCACTACGGCTTCGAGCGACGGCGCCGGGCCGACATCCAGAAGGCGAAGCAGGAAGCGAAGCGGCAGCGGAAGACCGAGCGCGCCGAATCCGGCGCGACGGGACCCGAGATCGGCGAGGCGCAGGAAACGGGCGCGCCCGCAGGCGTGTGGGAGTGGTTCTCGCCGAGCCGAGGCCGGACTGTCAGCTCCCAGGTCGGGGTACGCCCGGATCCAGACCCGCCGGACGACTGGATCTTGCTGACGGACGTCGAGCCCGAGTCCGACGCTCCGGCGGCGCCGTAGGCCTACTTCTTCTTGGCTGCCTCGGAAGCCTGGAAGCCGATCTTGTTGTGCGTCCCATCGCACATGGGCTTCGTCGAGGAACCCCCGCACCGGCAGAGCGCGATCCTGGGCTGGCCCGCCGTGTCGATGCGGGCGCCGGTCGGATCGTAGACTTCGCACTCGCCTTCGACCAGGAGCGGACCATTCGGGCGGGCCGTGATCTTGACGCTCATCGGGATCAGTCCTCCTTGGAGGTAAAGCAGCGCCCACAAGATAGCACCCCCGGAGGTACACTGGCGGCGTGAAGGAGCCCGGCGCGATCCTCCTGGTCGCCTGCTACGAGCTCGGCCACCAGCCCCTCACGGTCGCCTGGCCGGCCGCGTTCCTCGAGCGTGCCGGCTATTCGCCGGCGGTGGTCGACGTGTCGGTCGACCCGCTCGACGCCGAGCGCGTCGCGCGCGCGAAGCTCGTGGCGATCTCGGTGCCGATGCACACGGCGCTCCGTCTCGGGGTCGTCGTCGCCGAGCGCGTGCGGGCCATCAACCCCGGCTGCCACATCGCCTTCTACGGGCTCTACGCCACGCTCAACGCCGACCATCTGCTGTCCGGCGTCGGCGACTCGGTGATGAGCGGCGAGATCGAGTCCGCCCTGGTGCGCCTCGTTCAGCGGCTGGAGGCCGGCGCGGTCGGGCGGACGCGCGACGCCCCCGTCGCGCCGACGCTGGAGAAGCTGCCGTTTCCGGTGCCGAGCCGCACGAAGCTTCCG
>Ga0209058_1000230_pt1 | contig 45391 bp, 43 predicted proteins | sample GraSoiAngelo_147_FD_185904 | JGI IMG/M metagenome (GOLD analysis project Ga0209058, IMG submission 185904) | Grasslands soil microbial communities from the Angelo Coastal Reserve, California, USA - 14_1009_05_40cm (SPAdes) (version 2) | ecosystem: Environmental > Terrestrial > Soil > Grasslands ... | reverse complement strand
GATGTCCATCGCGTTGATGCGACCCAGCTTGAGTCCGGAGCGCTCGGCAAGCGCGCGCACGCCGACGAGCGGCGCGCGATTGAGCGACGCGAGGCCGCGTCGCACGAGACCGCGGTTCGCGGCCACGAGCGGCACGACGTCCGCAACGGTGGCGAGCGCGACGAGCTGCATGAGCTCGTCCTCGCGCAGCGCGTACCCGAGCTCGCCGAGCAGCGAGCGCGCAAGCATCAGCGCGACACCCGCGCCCGCAAGATCTTTCTCGAGAGAGGGGTCGCCCGGACGTCGCGGGTTCACGACCGCGAACGCCTTCGGCAGTTCCGCCGGCGGGTGGTGGTGGTCGGTGACGATGAGGTCGATCCCCAGCTCGCGCGCGAGCTCCGCCTCACGTACGGCAGTGACGCCGCAGTCCACGGACACGATGACGCGCGTCCCGTCGGCGGCGAGCTTGCGAATCGCCTGCGCGTTCAGGCCGTAGCCCTCCTCGTAGCGATCGGGGATGTAGGCGCCGACGCCGATGCCGATCTGACGGAAGGCGCGCACGAGGATCGCCGATCCGGTGATGCCGTCGACGTCGTAGTCCCCATAGATGACGATGCGCTCGCGAGCCGCGAGCGCACGACGGAGGCGCGACACCGCGCGGTCGAGATCGGTCATCGGCGGACCGCCCTCGGCGATCCGCGCCGCCAGGAAATCGGCCATCTCCGCGGCTTCGCAGCCGCGGGCCGCGAGGATACGCGCGACGAGCGGCGCGATGCCCGCGGGAGCATCGATCGACCGTATGTCGGGTAGCAGCCAACGCCGCAGCGGTGTGAGGGTCATGTCACGCACAAGTTTCTCATGCCACGTACGTACGATGGTCGACATGAGAGCGGTCGTGCTGCTCATCGCGGTCGGGATGACGTCCTCGTGCGCAGCATTTACCTCCTCCAATGACCATGCGTCGCCACTCACGGGCAGGCCTACGACCGCCTCAAGCGCGGCCGCGACTCCCAGTTCGACCCTCGGGGCGGGGCTCGACGAAGTGCCCGTCGCGCAGGCGATGGGCGGGCGTCGCTGGTACACGGTGCCAGATGGATTGATTCAGGAGAAGGCGTTGGTCGCCGTCGCGATGGCAGCCGACGCCCTGCCCGGCCAGCCGCGCGCGCGCCTGCGCGAGACGGGTGCGACGGTGCCGCTGTCGTTCATCGTCGCCCCGCGGGTCGGAAACCAGTGGAGTGGGTCGCTCGATCTCGCCGGCGCCGCGCCAGGAGAGCAAACGGTCGACTTCCTCGTTCGCATGCGCGACGGCTCTGATCGGGTCGTGGCGAGCTCGAAGTTCTTTCTCTCGGAGCCGATCTACGTGGTCTGGACGCTGGACTTCGAGGGCGACGCCGCGTCGAACGAGACGCTCGACAACACTTACGCGATCAACCGCACGTACTTCGCGCCCATGACGATCATGTGGAACCCGCGCGTCTGGACGACCACCGAGGTCAGCCGCGAGAGGGCCGATGTCATGCGGCAGTGGACGATGAATGTCGCGGCCGCGGGTAACGCCGAGATCGCCCTTCACATCCACGCGTGGACGGATTTTGTTCGTGCCGCGGGCGTGACCCCGCGGACCGCACCAAGCTGGGCGGGTCGCGGTGATGGGTACGACGTGCCGCTCACCGCTTTCGATGAGTCCGAGACGAAGAGACTGATCGACCATGCCGTGCGACTCATGACGGATCACGGCATGCCAAAGCCGACCTCGTTCCGGGCCGGCGGTCTGTTCGCGAACGCGGCCAATCTCCGCGCCGTCGCGGCAGCTGGATTCACCGCCGACACGAGCGCCACCCCGGCGGGACCGTTCGGGAGCCTGACGCTCCCGTGGACGCTGCCGAAGGACGCACAGCCTTACCGGCCGTCGCGCACGGACGCGAACGCGGCGGGCGATCTCCCGATGCTCGAGGTGCCTAACAACGCCGGCAACACCTACGGCCTCACATCGTTCTCTATCCAGCGTGTCATCAACGATGACCTCGCGATGTTGCCTCCGGTGGGGACGCCGAGCGCCGTCCGTCGGGCGCTTACCTTCGTGAGCCACCCGGCGACCATCGACGCGCCTGAACGCGCCGCGATCGAGAAGCTTTTCCAGGCGCTGGAGCCATACCGCTGGGATCGCGACAAAGGACCGCTGCGCTTCGTCACCATCGCGCAGGTCGCGGCGGCGTATGCGCGGTAGCTAGATCTTTGTCCCGGTCGTGCCCGGGGGTGCCGAGGCCGCGGCGAGGATGGCTTCGGCGGTGGTCGAGCGCTTGTCCGTCCAGTCTTCCTTCATCTTCGGGAGGTTGATGGGCTTTCGCTCGAACGGCTTGGCCGCTTCTGGATTGGAAATATCAGCCGCCTCGAAGATCTCTTCGAGCTCCTGACCGATCAGTTCACCCTTCTGGGCCAGCGCACCCGCCACCGCGTGAACGGCGTATTCCTTCTCACGCACCAGCCGCTTGGTCTCGTCGAACAGCTCGTCGAGGAGCTTGTCGGCGAGCTGGAGGATCGGGCCGGGCGGGCTCATGACACCGCTCGCCGGCACGGTGAGAAGGGTCGATCCCATGCCGAGAGACCCGACGTAACTCATCGCGAGGTAGGTCGCGGTCTGGAGATCCGAGCCCGCGCCCGACATCTTCGTGCCGAGGAAGACCTCTTCGACGGCGCGCGACGCCAACGACACCATGATGTCGGTCTCGATCTCCCGCGCGTGGCGGGTGTACCGCTCCTCGCGCGAGGACCGCTGGACGACGCCGAGTGCGTCGCCCATCCGGATGATCGAGGCCTTCTGGATGCGATTTTCCTGCTGCAGATAACGAGCAGCCACGGCGTGGCCTGCCTCGTGGTAAGCGATCGCTCGACGATCCGCGGGCGACATGGTCTGGATCGGCTGCTTGATGCCCAGCATGCGAGCGTCGCGCGCGACGAGCCAGTCTCTGTAGTTGAAGAACTCACGTCCGCCATCGTGCGCGACGATCAGAGCCTCGTTGATGATGGTCTTGATGTCGATCGGCGTCCATCCGATGGAATCGCCGACCATCAGATCGACCGGGATCTCGGGATCGTGCGCCTTCAGGCGCAGGTAGTGCTGGATGATGTCCTTGCGGCCATCGCCATCCGGCACGTACACCATGAGCTTGCGGTCGAGGCGACCTGCGCGAACGAGCGCCGGGTCCAGAACGTCGGGGCGGTTCGTCGCGCCGATGACGAACACGACCGGCTTCGGCGGCACGGGACCACGGATGAGACCGAGCCAGCGCGCGATCTTGTGCTTGAAGCGGTCCTCGACATGCTTACCGAGCGAGTCCATCTGGTTGAGCATCGTGTTGAGGGCGAGGCCGCGACCGCCCATCATGCCCATCGGACCCATCATTCCCTGCTGCTGACCGCCGGTCATTCCTCCGCGCGACAGGCCGACGGAGTCGAGCTCGTCCAGGAACAAGATGCAGCAGCCCGGCTGTCCGGGCTCCGCGAATTTTCGCGCGAGGCCACGCGCCTTGCGGAACAGCGAGATCACGATGAGCGCATCGACGCCCATCCACATGCTCGAGAGGCTCGAGGCGTCCACGTAGATGAACGGCAGGTTCGCCTCGGCAGCCATGACGCCCGCGAGGAAGGTCTTGCCCGTGCCGGGCGGCCCCGCGAGGAGCATGCCCTGAGGCATCTCGCCGCCGCGATCCTGGAAGCTCTTCACACCTCTCAAGATCCGGACGAGGCTCTTCGCGTGCTCGAGCAGGTCCGGCTGGCCGCGGTAGTTCTCGAAACTGAGGCCGATCTGTGGCTGGTCCGGCGTGACCGTGTACGTCCTGGGCCGAGACATGAACCACATGAGCGCACCGAACTGCACGATCATCATGAACGAGTAGAAGAGCAGCAGGACGAGCAGCTGAGGCGCCTGCCCGATCATGTCGAGAATGCCCTGGAAGATCCCGCGGACGCCCCAGAGGACGACGGCGATCGCGATGATGATCCCGAGGATGATCAGCCGGCGCAGGTTGTGCTCGAGGACATACGCCGCGGTCAGCAGGACCCGGCGGCTCGCCGGCTCGGGCACGGCCACCGGCGCTGGTCCATACGCCGCGGGCACCTTCGTCGCCGGAGCGGTTGTCGAAGTCGTAGTCATCAGTCGTTCACACCCACGATCTGTCCATTCTCCACGTCGAGCACGAAGCCAACGATCGAATCGGTACCACCCATGTCTTTACCTGAAAGAATGTACGCCGCGACAACGCGCGTACCGCGTGCCGTGGCGCCGACGAACTTGACGCCTCGGACGTCGGCGATCGGCCGATCCAGAGGGCTCTGCAGCGCTTGTTGGAGGGCTTGAAGCCGTTGCGTGTCCATAAGCCGCGAGAGCGTGCGTGAATCAGTGTTTTCGATCGCCGTAGCGACCTCCGCCGTAACGCGAGGCTCTTCGACCCTGTCCAGGCTGGCGTACGGGCTCTCGCGGACGCCGCTCGAGTTGACGATGCGTTCCGTGAGGACGCCACCAAGGAGTCCGCCGATGAACAGCGAGAGCACGAAGATCGCGCGTCCTTCACTCATCTGACGAGAACCACCTTGCCTCCGACAAGGGTGAGCGCATAGGTAATCAGACCCTGCGAGCCGTCGTTCGCGCGCGCCTCGACCGCGTAGACCTGCACCGATAGCGGACCCTGGCTCTGTCCGCCGAGATAGGTCAACGAGAGCGCCTTCGCTTGTGCGGCGGTGCTCTGAGTCATCTGCTCGGCAAGAGCCTTTGAAACGACGTCCTGCTGTGGTCTGAGCGCCGCGATGTTCTCCGCTTCGCGCTGCAGATACGCGAGCATGAAGGCGCGTGCTTCTGGGGGCTCGCCTGAGTTCGCGAACCAGCCACGCTCCGTGATCACGTACGACACGGTGGCAGCGAGCATGTAACCGACGAGCATCCCGACCAGCATGGTGCCCACGGCGGTCGCGATGATCGGCGGGATCCAGCGAGTTAGACGGCCCACGTATGAAGTCTATGGTGCGGGTGAGCGAAAAGGTTCAGCCCAGCAGCCGATTGAGCACCACATCAGGCCACAGCGGTCGCGCGGTGGCGGATCTTGTCCTCGAGCTCCTGCCAGAGCGAGACGATCTGGCTGGCGTTGAAGATCGACGAATACGTTCCCGAGACGATGCCGATGACGAGCGCGAGCGCGAAATTGCGCATCGAAAAGCCGCCGAAGAGCAGGAGCGCCAGCAGCGTGAGCACGACGGTCAGCGACGTGATCACCGACCGCGCCAGCGTCTGCATGATGGAGAAGTTGATCACCGGGTTGAGCGCCTCGCCCGGATTGAGCCGCAGATTCTCGCGGATGCGGTCGAAGACGACGATCGTGTCGTGCACCGAGAAGCCGATGATCGTCAGCACCGCCGTGACGAAGAGGCTGTCGACCTCGACGCCCAGGAAGAAGCCGAGGATCGCAAAGATGCCCAGGACGACAGCGGCGTCGTGGAGCAGCGCGATGATCGCCGCGATGCCGTAACGGAACGCTGCCCAGCCGAAGTTCCGGAAGGCGAACGCGATGAGCAGCACGATGAGCACCGAGGCGAGCGCGATCGACCGGACGGCGTTCTGGATGAGCTCGCCGCTGAACGACGGGCTCACGACCGACGACGACAGATCTATGAGGTTCGCGCCGTAGCGGTCCTTCAGCGCCTTCTCGGCCTTCACGATGTCGTCAGGCTTCATCTCGAACGTGCGGACCTCGATGCGTCCGCCCTCGGCGACCTGCACCACGGCCTCGGGCCGGTCGAGCGCGGCCATCGCGTCGCGCACGTCGCTCACCGCGGGTGGCTGGCCGAATCGCAGCTCGAGGAGCGTGCCACCGCGGAACTCGATGCCCGGCTTCAACCCGCCGAGCGCGAGGAAGATGACGCCGGGGACGATGAGCAGGCCCGACAGCAGGAAGTACCACCACTTGCGCTCGACGACGCCGATCACGGGCTCACCGCCGCCGTGCTCCTCGGTGCGCCGGTATCGACGGCGCGTTCCTCGACGCCGTAAAGACGGCGCTGCCGGAGCGACGCGATCTCGATCGCGCCGTGCAGGAGCATCTGCGTGACGACGACCGCGGTGAAGAACGACATCGCCACACCGATCGCGAGCGTGAGCGCGAAGCCCTTGACCGTCCCGGTCCCGAACCAGAAGAGGATGCCCGCGGTCATGATCGTCGCGAGGTTCGAGTAGAGGATCGAGGGGAACGCGCGGACGCGCCCGGCCTCGACGGCATTGCGCAATGACTTGCCCGCGCGCAGCTCCTCTTTCAGCCGTTCAAAGGTGAGGACGTTGGCGTCGACGGCCATGCCGATCGAGAGAATGAAGCCCGCAACGCCCGCCAGCGTGAGCGTGACCGGCACGAGGCGGAAGAGCGCGTACGTGAGCGCCGTGTAATAGAGGAGTGCGATCACCGCGATGACGCCGGGCAGCCGGTAGTACGCGATCATGAAGAACGCGACGAGGAAGAGCCCGATCGCGCCCGCCACCAGCGACCGCTGCACCGACTCCTGGCCGAGCGTCGGCTCGACGCGCGATGACTGGATGACCTCGAGCGGCACGGGCAGCGCACCGGAGTTCAGGAGCAGCGACAGCTCACTCGCGGACTTCGCGGTGAACCCGCCCTCGATGATGCCGCGCCCGTCGGTGAAGATCGCGTTGATCGTCGGGGCCGAGATCTCCTTCCCGTCGAGCGTGATCTGCACCGGCTTCTGGTAGAAGTCCTTCGAGAGCTGCACCCACCGCTGGTCGTCGCCGTTGGTGAATTCGAAGTTGATGACCGGCTTCGTCCCGTTCTGGAACGTCACGAACGTCGGCTTCAGGTTCGCGCCGGTGAGCGGCGGCTGAAGTGACTTGTACTGCCCGGGATGGTCAGCGTCCGGGACCTTGATCTCGAGGAACGCCTGCCGCGTCGCGATGTCGTTCGCTTGCGCGAGGTCGTCGACGCCGGGCAGCTCGAGGAGGATCTTGTCGTCGCCGACGCCCTGGAGCACCGGCTCCGAGACGCCGAGGCTGTTGATGCGCCGCTCGATGACCTTCATCGCCAGCTGCTGCAGTTGCGACGGCGTCTGGGTGTTGCCGGCGGGCAGCTTCTCGGTCTGCATGCGCAGGATGAGCTGCGTGCCGCCCTGCAGGTCGAGCCCGAGATGCGTCTTGATCTCCTGATTGACCTGGAAGTCGCCGACCTTGAGGCAGATCCCGGGGCAGTTGAACGGGAACGAGATCTGGTGCTTCGGGATGTCCACGAAGACCGCGAGCACCGCGATGATGGCGATCAGCCACGGACCGAATGCACCCAACGGACGGCGTCCCCTTCCGAGCATCAAAAGAGCGCCCCGGAGGCGCTCGATGCATCAAGTATATGTGCGAGAAGCGGGGAGTTTCGCGGTCAGGCGCCCCGCAGACGCTCGCGCGCCTCGCGCATCTCGCGATCGAACGCCGACTCGCTCGGCGTGCCGTCCGGTGCGCTGGCCTGCGCGCTCTCGGCGGCGGGCGTCGGCGACGTCGACGCCGGTGTCGACGAGCCCACAAAGGGCTCCTTGAGCGCGCGATCGGCGTTCATGAACTCCTCGCGCAGCTCATCGGACGTCTTGCGCAGGTCGCCGACGACACGGCCGATGTCGCGCATCACCTTCGGCATCCGCTCGGGACCGAGGACGAGGAGGGCGATGACCGCGATGAGGAACAGCTCCTCGGGCCCGATGCCGAACATCAGCGGCGCTCCGTGGCCATCGCGCGTGCGGCGTTCGCGCTGTCGCGCAGTGCGCGGGCCGCGTCGGCCGCCGCGCGCTCGTAGTCGCCCTCGCGCGATGCGAACAGCACCGACCGCGACGCCGACGGGAGAACGCCGCCGCCCTTTTCGTCGAGCGCAGCGCGGATCGCTGTCGCCACGTCCCCACCCTGCGCGCCGACACCGGGCATGAGGAAGAGCCGGTCCGGCGCGAGCGCGCGGAGACGCCTCGCCTCCTCGGGGTAGGTCGCGCCGACGACGAAGCCGCAGTGCTCCGCTGGGAACGCCGCGACCGCGGCGGACACGACGCGCTCGTAGAGCGGACGTCCGTCGACGATCAGATCCTGCACGTCGCCGGCGCCGGGATTGCTCGTACGCGCGAGAACGAGCGCGTAGCGGTCCTCGCGCGCGAACGGCGCTATCGCATCGAGACCGACGTACGGCGCGACCGTCGCGGCGTCGGCGTGGAACGCATCGAACAGCGCCGACGCGTACGCCTCCGCGGTGTTCGGCACGTCGCCGCGCTTCGCATCGAGGATCACCGGAATGTCATCGGGGATCGACTGCAGCGTCTGACCGAGCACCTCGAACGCGGCCGCTCCGTATCGCTCGTAGAACGCGAGGTTCGGTTTGTAGGCGCACGCGTATTCGGATGTCGCACGCACGATGCGGCGGAGGAAACGCACCGCCGCCTGCGGGCCGCGCCCGAGTGCGGACGGGATGAGGTCGGGCTCGGGATCGAGGCCGACACAGATGATGCTGTCACGCGACCTGGATGCCGCCGCGAGCTTCTCAAGAAAGGACATGCGCCGACGTATCATGCGGAGGCTTCCAGACATTGAAGGAGGGATCCCATGCGCATCAGCGTACGCGGCCCGCTCGGGTGGGCGCTGGCCGCGGGACTTCTCATCGCCGCATGCGGTGGCACGACGCCGCAGGCGTCCGGTGGGCCGTCGGCGGCGGCGAGCAGCGGTCCACGCATCGGCTCGTTCAACCGACCAGTCGTCCTCGCGTTCACACCGTCACAGGAAGGCGCGGTCATCGCGACGAGCGGCAACGCGATCAAGGCGGCGCTCGAGAGGGCCACGGGCCTCTCGTGGAAGGTCACGCCGATGACGAGCTACGCGGCGCAGGTCGAGGCGATGTGCGCCGGTAGCGTGGACGTCGGCTTCTTCGCACCGCTGCAGATGACGCTGCTGCTCGGTCGGGGATGCGGCTCGCCGATCCTCGCGGCGCTCCGCAAGGACGACACCGGCCAGCTCTCAGCGACCTACAAGTCGCAGATCCTTGTCCGCACCGACAGCGGGATCAACGATCTCAATGGTCTCAAGGGCAAGAAGTTCGCGTTCGTCGACACGCTCTCGGCCTCCGGCTACGTCTATCCGACGCTGGTGGTCAAGCAGAAGACCGGTCAGGAGCCGAAGACGTTCTTCTCGCAGACGATCTTCGCGGGCGGCCACCCGCAGGCAGCGCTGGCCGTTTACAACAAGCAGGTCGACGGCGCGGCGACGTTCATCGACGCGCGCGACTCGCTCGTGTCGGCGAACCCCGACATCAAGACGGCGACGAAGGTCATCGACACCGCGGGGCCGATCCCGAACGATGGTGCGGCCGTGCGCAAGGGCGTCCCCGACGACGTCACGAAGCAGGTGAAGCAGAGCCTGCTCGACTACATCAAGTCGGACGACGGCAAGAAGATCTTCGCGAATCCGGCATTCTTCCAGTGGGACGGGATGCAGGAGGTCGACGCGAAGTTCTACGACCCGATGAAGGAGGCGGCGCAGCTCGCGGGCGTGGACGTCGAGAAGCTCGCGCAGAACACGCCGCGCCCGCCCGCCACTCCGTCGCCCACGAAGGCTCCGTGACCTGATCCGACTCTGGTCTGATCGCTGAAGGCCGCCGGGAGACCGGCGGCCTTCTCTGTTCCTAGACTCCGCTCGGTGGCACCGATCCTCTCGCTCAAGGACCTCGTGAAGGTCTATCCATCGGGGACGCGCGCGCTCGATGGGATCACCCTCGACATCCAGCCTGGCGAGTTCCTCGTCCTCATCGGGCTCTCCGGATCCGGCAAGTCGACGCTCCTGCGCTGCATCAACAGGCTCATCGAGCCCTCGAGCGGGACGGTCGTCTTCGAGGGCGCCGATGTCACCGCCGCGCGCGGCGCGGAGCTGCGCCGCATCCGCAGGCGGATCGGGATGATCTTCCAGCAGTTCAACCTCGTGCGTCGCACCTCGGTCTTCAGCAACGTCCTGTCCGGTCGGCTTGGCTATCGCTCGACCTGGCGCACCATCGCCTCGCGGCCATCGGGCGGTGATGTGAGCGCGGTCTTCGAGAACCTCGGGCGCGTCGGCATCGTCGACAAGGCGTTCGCGCGCGCGGACGCGCTCTCCGGCGGGCAGCAGCAGCGTGTCGGTATCGCTCGCGCGCTCATGCAGCGACCCGAGGTCATGCTCGCGGACGAGCCGGTCGCGAGCCTCGATCCCGCGACGAGCCATTCGGTGATGAAGTACCTCGAGGAGATCAACAAGAAGGACGGCATCACCGTCATCTGCTCGCTGCACTTCCTCTCGCTCGCGCGGCGCTACGGCACGCGCGTCGTCGCGCTCAAGGGCGGACGCGTCGCGTTCGACGGGAAGCCCGCCGAGATCGACGAGCGGCGATTCAAGGAGATCTACGGGGAGGACGCGATCGAGGTCGAGATCGGTCCCGAGCGTTCCCAGCCGCAGCCGATGTCCGCGACCGAGGCGGCGCTCCGCGCGATGGCCGACGACACCGGCCACGGTGCACCTCCCGAGATTCGCCCGGATGGCTGAGTACTTCGTCGCCCGCGGGCTCACCATTCCCCAGGAGCTGAGCCAGAACCCGCTCACCAACTGGCGACGGCTGCTCGTCATCGCGACGAGCATCCTCGTCATCTACACCGGGCTCCGCGTCACGGACATCGACACGTCACGCGCGAACCCGGAGTTCGCCTACAACCTCGTCCTTCAGCTCTTCAACTGGGACTTCAGGCTCCTCACGCCGCAGAACGAATTCGAGACGTTCTGGGACACGGTCGAGGGGCTCATGATCATCACGATCTTCCTCGGGATCATCGCGTCGGCGATCGCGGTGGTCATCGCGCTGCCGCTCTCCTTCTTCGGCGCCCGCAACATCATGACCGGCCACCCGGTCACCACGACGATCTACACGGTCATTCGTCTTATGTTCACGATCATTCGCTCGATCGACGTGCTCATCGTCGTGATCGTCGCCGCGGTCCTGCTCGGCATCGGCAGCGCGGCCGGAGTGTTCGCGCTCGCATTCCACAACATCGGTGTGCTGGGAAAGCTGTACTCGGAGGCGATCGAGGGGATCGACCACGGACCGATCGAGGCGATCACGGCGACCGGGGCGAATCGTTTTCAGGTCATCTGGACAGCCGTGGTCCCGCAGATCGTCAACCCGTTCATCTCGTTCACGATCTACCGGCTCGACGCGAACGTTCGCCTCGCGCCGATCCTCGGCCTGGTCGGCGGTGGCGGGATCGGCTTCATCCTTTTCCAGAAGATCAATTTGTTCCAGTACGGCGGCGCGGGGCTGATCATCTTCTTCATCGTCGTGACCGTCGCGGCGATGGACTTCTTCAGCGCGCAGGTGCGCAAGCGCCTGATCTGAGGCGCGAGCGCTACTTCCCCCAGCTCGGACGGGTCTCGCCGTCGACGCCGTCGCCTCGCGTCAGCTTCACCGGCGCCTTGGCCTGCCCGCCGGACAGGGCTGCGCCGAGATCCATCGCATAGAGGTCGATGACACCGCCGGACTCGTGTAGGTAGGCGATCGATCCGCCGTCGGATGAGAACGCGCCGTTCCAGCTGTGGCCATCGTCAGTGAGCGCGACGTCACGCCCCGTCTTCACCTCGACGGCATGCACGTCGTTGCCGCCCCTCGGATGGCGCAGCGTGTACACGATCCACACGCCGTCCGGCGAGTACGAGGGCCGGTAGTACTCGCCGTCCGCGCTCACCTTCTGCGGATCGGCCTTCGTCCCATCCGCCGCGACGAGGAGAATGCGCGGCGCGCCGAGCGTGTACGACGTGACCGCGATGGTCTTCCCGTCCGGCGACCAAGCCGGATCCGCGAGGTTCGATCCCTGTGAGAGCAGCGAGAGCCGTTTGCCCGTCGCGAGGTCGTAGACCTCGAGGTCGGACGATCCCTCGCCTGCGTCGGTGACGATCGCCAGCCTCTTTCCGTCCGGTGAGATCGCGGGCCCGTTCTGCCACGCGACGACGTGGAAACCGGAGGCGGCGCGGATGCGCAGGCCGTCGAGCACGATCGTCTCCGGCCCGCCGGACGCGTCCTTCTTCACGATGTTCGTGTAGCGCACGAGCGCCGGCACGACCTGTCCGTCGACCTCACGCTTGCCGTCGATCTGCTCGGTGCGCGCGAAGACGACGGTGCGCCCGTCCGGCGACAGGCTCGGCTCCGTGCTCCGGCCCTCGGAGGTGATGCTGAAGTACTTGCCCTCGTGCAGGATGTAGACGTCACCCCGCAGCGTGAACGCGATCGTCCCGGAGACGCGCGGCGCCTCGACGGTCGCCGTCGGCCGCGGCGGGGTCGGCGTCAGCGTCCCGGCCGGCACGATGAGCGGCGCGGCCTGAGAGGCCACGACGCTGTAGCCGATGAGCAGCGCCACCGCGATCGCGCCGAACAGCAGGTCGCGTCTGGTCATTCCGCGTCCGCGATGAGCGAAGCGACGCGCTCGATCTCGGGTCCGACCGCGTCACCGTTGCGGATCTCCAGGTAGCCGTGAGCGGGCGGCTCGAACGCTCGCGCGCGCATCCGGTCGTACACCCCGAGGTCGGCATCGGAGTGATCGCCCGCCTCCCGCTCGGTCATGCGCCTTTTGAGCCGGGCGCGCGTCTCGGCGTCGTCGGCGCTGACGAGGACGTGGTGGATCGGCGCGCCGCGCGCCCGGGCGACCTTCTCGGCCGGCGACCGGTAGCGCGCGAGCAGATGCGTCGCGTCAAGGACGACGGCGTGCCCCTCGGCGAGCAGCTGGTCGACGAGCGCCTCCGCGATCCCGAACACCGCTTCGTTCTCCTCATCGGCGTAGGTCGCGGCGATGAAGAGCCGGTTGCGGAGGTGATCCGTCGCGACGTGCGCGGCGCCGAGCCGTGCCGCGAGCAATCTCGCGCAGTGCGACTTCCCCACGCCCGGATAGCCCATGAGCATGACGAGCATCGCCCGGCCCGCCCGGACCACCCGCGGGACGCCGATCTCCTCTCGCAGCTGCGCGACGAGCGCGCGACGATGCGCCGCAAGCGCGCGCGTCTGCACGCGCGTCGCCGTGTCGCTCGAGCGGATCTGGCGCGTCATGCGGCGAAGCCGACCTCGCGCAGCGCCGTGCGCGCAGCGCCGGCCTCATCCCAGGGGACCTTCTCCTCGCCGACGATGATCGATGCCTCGTGTCCCTTGCCCGCGAGGAGCACCGTGTCGCCGGGCTTCGCGCGGCGGATCGCCTCCCGCACCGCCTGCGCGCGATCGTCGATCACGAGGTAATCCTCACCGGAGCGCTTTCCGCTGCTCACCGCGCCCGCCTCGATCTCCGAGAGGATGGCCTTCGGATCCTCGAGCCGCGGATCCTCCTGCGTGATCACGAAGAGGTCGGCATAGCGAGAAGCGGCCTCCGCGAGGCGCGGCCGCTTCGCGCGATCGCGCTCGCCCGCGCTACCGAACACCGCGATGAGGCGGCCTTTCGTGAGTGGGCGCAGCAGCGAGAGCACCTTGTCGAGCGACTCCGGCGTGTGCGCGTAGTCGACGATCACGGTGAAGGGTTGCCCCGCGTCGACGCGCTCCATGCGCCCGCGCACCGGGCGCGCCTTTTCGAGCGCCACCTTGATCGCGGGGAGCGGGACGCCGGCGGCGATCCCGGCGCCCGCGGCCGCGAGCGCGTTGTGCACGTTGAAGCGACCGACGAGCGGCAGCCGCAGCTCGACCTCGGATCCCGTCGCCGCGATGCGCAGCGTCGACCCGCTCGAATCCGCCGCAGTCACCGTGCCCTGCACGTCGGCGTGCGCGTCTACGCCGTAGGTGAGCACGCGGGCGGGCGCGGCGCGATCGGCGAGATAGCTCCAGTGCGGATCGTCGGCATTGAGCACCGCGGTCTTGACGACGCCTTTCTCCGCGCTGCTTCCGAGCATCGTGAAGAGGATCGCCTTCGCGTCGAGGTACCCCTGAAGGGATCCATGGAAGTCGAGATGCTCAGGCGACAGGTTGGTGAACACCGCGACGTCGATCTCACACCCGCGCACCTTTCGCAGCGCGAGCGCGTGCGACGTCGCCTCGAGCACGCCCCACGTCCCGCCGGCGACGAGGAGCTCGGCGAAGAACTCCTGGATCTCGATCGCCTCCTGCGTGCTCTGCCGCGTCTCGTTCGGCCACTCGTGGCCCGCGAGCTTAAAGTCCACCGTCGTCGAGTACCCGGTGCGCTCGCCCGCTGCTTCGAGGACATCGGACACGAGATGCACCGTCGTCGTCTTGCCGTCGGTGCCTGTGACCGCGGCGAGCTTCAGTCGCCGCGTCGGATGATCGAAAAGCTCGGCCGCGAGGTCCGCCAAGGCGGCGCGCGTGTCGGGGACGATCGCGAGTGGCGCCTTCGTCCGCAGCTTCTTCTCAGCGACGACCGCGATCGCGCCGCGCTTGGTCGCATCGGCGATGAACTCGTGCCCGTCGCGGTGGAAACCCGCGATCGCGACGAAGACGCTGCCCGGCTCGACCTTGCGCGAGTCGTACGCGAGCTTGCGCACATCGGCGTCGGCCGCGCCTTCGGGGACCGCGATGCCGCAAGCGCCGAAGAGCGCGGCGAGCTTCACCGGCGGAGCCTCGCGCGAAGACGGAGAGCGCTCGCGTACAGCGGCTCGAGGATGCCGTACCCCCAATAGAGAACTGGTGACGGCACGAAGTCGTTCGCCCCGACCCAGTGGCGAACATCACCGCCGAAGCCGCGCTTGAAGAGATACGGGCCGTACATCGGGTCGTCCTTTCGCTCAAGATGACGCGGAATTCCGCCCAAGTCGAAGACCGCGCGACCCGCGCGCTTCGCTTCGATGATGCACTCCCAAAGCAGCAGATAGGCCGCGTACGACTTTCGTCCGGCCTCGTTCGTCGCGCCCGTCTGGTAGAGCGCACGATCACCGCAACGCCACACCATCGCGCCGGCGACCGCCGCGCCGTCGACGTAGGCGAGTCGAAGGGTCGCCAGATCGGCATCGATAAGCGCGCGCCACGTGTCCCGGTAGTACTCCCACGTGCGCGTGATGAACCCGGCGCGCTCGCCGGTCTCCGCGTATAGGTCGTAGAACGCGCGCAGGCCCCCGTCGTCAGTCGCCGCGCGCGTCGTCACACCGCGCTTCGGGGCCTGACGCACGCTCCAACGTGTGTCCTTCTCCATGTCCCCGAGAAGAGATTCCTCGTCGCGGGCGAGACCCAGTTGCAGCGTCGCAACGACCGGCTGGATATCGCCGCCTCTGCGATAGCCAGCCTCACGCATCGCGGGCAGCACGCTCGGGTCGAGCTCTGGATCGACCTTTAGGAAGATCGCGTTCCGTGCGTCAGCGAGCGTCGCCAACGCCCGCAGCGCTTGGGGAAGATCATCTAAGTCCGCGAGCACGGGCCCACGCGGCACGTATCCGATCGGTCGGCCAGGGAGGACGTCACGCCACAGCACGAGCGCGACCGGCAGCGGGTCCTCGATACGGACGAACTCGGCCCGCCATCCCTGCGATTCGCGGATGCGCGCCCAGGCGCTGGACTGCATCGCATGACCACGCGGCGAGCGCACAGCGGCGTCGTCCCAGCCGGCAGGCGCGTCGGTCATGCCGCCGACCGCGCGAGCCTGCGGCGTCCCGCGAGCTGCCACACCGGATAGAGCACCGCGCGCACCGGCGTCTCGAGCGCGCCGATCCACTCCGCGATCTCGCCGCCGAAGCCGAGCTTGAAGTTCTCGACGCCGGCAAGCGGATCGTCCGCGCCCTCCGCGAGGCCCCACATGTCGTAGCGCTTCGCACCGAGCGCGCGCATGCGCATCATCGAGCGCCACTTGAGCAGATAGAAAGGACGCGCCTCGGTGTGCGCGCCGCTCCACCCGCCGAAGAGCTCCCATGCACGATCCGCGAGACGGCCGACGAGGAGCGCACCACAGTCCTCGTCGCCGACGCGCGCCATCAGCAGGTGCGCGCGTTCGCCGAACGCCTCCAGCAGGCGTGCGAAATAGTCGCGCGAATGGATGCCGAAGTGTTCGCGATCCGCGACGGCGCGCAGCACGACGAGGAAGCGGTCGAGATCTTTTGTCTCCTCGGTGACCACGCCGGCCCGCTCGGCCTTGTGCACGTACTGCCGTGTCTTCTTCTTCATGGCGCCGAAGAGCTCGTCATCGCTTCGCGTGAGATCCATGAGCAGCGTGCGGCGCGGCTGCACGAACACGGGTGAACGACGTACGCCGCGATCGCGCAGTTCGGCGAGCACCGACTCGTCGCGCGGCGCTTCAGGATCACAGAGCAGGCTCGCGCAGCGATCGGCCGCGAGCGCGTCTCGCAACGCGACGATGGCGGCAGCGAGATCGCGAGGCTCGACGAGCGGGCCGCGGGGCGAGTACGCGACGCTGATCCCGAGCGGCAGCGACCGTGTAAGCACCTGCGCGACGCCGCGACGCTGACCGTTCTCATCGAGGACGTAGCGACGCGCGGACCAGCCGGTGGCGGACTTGAGCTCGGCCCAGGCGCGCGATTGGAGGATGTGCGGGCGACCGGTGCCGATCACCAGCTCATCCCAGCGCGCGTCGTCCTCGGCCGTCAGCGGTTGCGCCTTCATGTCTTGGCGCTCGTCTCCGCCTGCTTCGCGGCGTCGCCTCGACGCCGCGCTCCGCTTGAGTGGTCTCGCTCCTCGCGCACGCTCGCTCCGCTCACTGAACAGGGGCCCCTCCCCCTGAGCCGCTCGTCGCTCGCCTTCATTTGAAGAAGGACTATGCGGCGTCTTTGCTGGGCAGCTCTCGCGCGGTGAAGGTGCACTCCGGGTACCGCTCGCAGCCGAAGAAGACGCTGCGGCCGCGGCCCCGGCGGCGGACGAGCTCGCCCTTGCCGCAGTCCGGGCACACGACGCCCATCTTCTCGACCTGCTTCTTCACGTACTTGCAGTCCGGATAGCCGGTGCACCCGATGAACGGGCCGAAACGGCCCCGCCGCTTCGCCAGCGGCTTGCCGCAGTCCGGGCACATCTCGCCCTCGATGATCTCGATCTGCGGCTCGGCCTGCCCTTCGAGCGGCTCGGCGTAGTCGCACGCACCCGGCGGCTGCGGCTCGCCCTTCTTCGTCTTCTTGAACCCGGTGCACGAGTAGAAACGGCCGAAGCGTCCGAGCTTGATGACCACGGGCCGGCCGCACTTCGGGCAGGTCTTGTCCGTCGCCGTCTCGGTGACGTCGGATTTCTTGACGCTCTTCGTCTTCTCCTCGACGCGCTTGCTGAATGGCCCGAAGAAGTCGCGAACGACGGGGACCCACTCGACCTCGCCCTCGGCGATCTTGTCGAGATCCTCCTCCATCCGCGCGGTGAAGCCGGTGTCGACGATGTCGGAGAAGTGCTCTTTCAGGAAATCGGTGACGACGAACCCCACATCCTCGGGGATGAGCGCGCGTCCCTCCTTGCGCACGTACCGGCGACCGACGAGCGTCGAGATCGTCGGCGCGTACGTCGAGGGACGGCCGATGCCGAACTCCTCGAGCGCCTTCACCAGCGATGCCTCGGTGAAGCGCGGCGGCGGCTGCGTGAAGTGCTGTGACGGCTTCAGCTCGAAGAGCTTCAGCGCCTCGCCCGCGGTGACGACGGGCAGCGGGAGAGCCTCCTTCTCCTCTTGATCGTCGTCGCGACCCTCGCTGTACACGCGCAGGAAGCCGTCGAAGATCACGCGGCGGCCGTTCGCGCGCAGGACGTACTGCCCCGCCTCGACATCGAGCCGTGTGTTCTCGAAACGCGCCGGGGCCATCTGAGAGGCGAGCATGCGTTGCCAGATGAGCGTGTACAGCTTCAACTGATCGGGCTTGAGATACCGCTTGAGGTACCCCGGCGTGCGCGACAGGTCGGTCGGGCGGATCGCCTCGTGCGCCTCCTGCGCGCCCTTCGACCGCGTCTTGTAATGCCGCGGATGCTCGAGCGCGTATTCCGCTCCGAACTCGCGCGTCACGACGTCCTTCGCTTGACGGAGCGCGCTCTCGGCGACGTGCAGCGAGTCGGTTCGCATATAGGTGATGAGGCCGACCGGCGCGTCGCCGAGCGAGACGCCCTCGTAGAGCTGCTGCGCGACGACCATCGTCCGGCGCACGGCGAAGCCGAGCTTGCGCGAGGCCTCCTGCTGCAGCGTCGAGGTGGTGAACGACGGCGCGGCATTGCGTCCGCTCTCGCGCGTCTCGAGACTCTTCACGACGTACGCGGCCTTCTCGAGCGCGGCGCGGTGCTTCTCGGCCGCCTCGCCGTTGGGGATCTCGAGCTTCTTGCCCTTGAGCTGGATGACCTCGGCCGTGAACGACTCGCCGGCCATGTTCGCGAGGAGCGCCTCGATGCTCCAGTACTCCTGCGGGGCGAACGCCTGGATCTCGCGCTCGCGGTCGACGACCAGGCGCAGCGCGACGGACTGAACTCGGCCGGCGGAGAGTCCGTAGCGGATCTTCTTCCAGAGGAGCGGCGACATCGTGTAACCGACCAGCCGGTCGACGACGCGACGCGCCTGCTGGGCGTTCACCAGATCCTGGTTGATGTCGCGCGGATGCTTGAACGAGTCCTTGATCGCCGCCGGCGTGATCTCGTGGAACGTCACGCGGCGGAGCTTCGACGCCGGGACCTTGATGACGTCGGCGATGTGCCAAGCGATGGCCTCACCCTCGCGGTCGAGGTCAGTCGCAAGCCAGACGTGGGCGGCCGCCTTGGCCTCTCTCCGGAGGAGGCGCACCTGCTTCTCCGAGTCGTCCGGGACGACGTACTCAGGCAGGAACGTCTTGAGGTCGACGCCCATCTTCGACTTCGGTAGGTCGCGGATATGGCCGAACGACGCCTCGACCTTGTACTCGTTACCGAGCATCCGTTCGAGCGTTCTCGCCTTCGTCGGCGACTCCACGACCACCAGGTCCTGTTTGCCTTCAGCCAATGCCAATCCTTTCGCGGGCAATAAAAAGGGCCCTTCCGGGCCCCCCACGCGGTACTTTACCTGTACGGGCAACCGTCTCTATTTAGATATAGAGCGTTTTGGCCTTGCCGGTTCTTCCCGCCGGCCCGAAACGAGCCATTTTTCGGCCTCTTTTCGTCAAAGCAGGTCCTCCCGCTCTTCGCGCCGGAGGCGGTCGACGACCTCCTTGACCTCCTCTGAGCGGGCCTTCGAAGTGACCAGGATGGCGTCCGGCGTGTCCACGAGGACCAACTCGTCGACGCCGACGAAGGCGACCAGCTTGCCCGGCGCCCAGGCGTAGTTGCCGTCGGCCGCGACCGCGACGTGCCCATCGCTGGACCAGTTATCACGTCCGACGATCTCGGCGAGTCGCGTCCAGCTGCCCACGTCGTGCCAGCCGATGTCCGCGGGCACGACCGCGACGTTGTCGGCCTTCTCGAGGACGCCGTAGTCGATCGTCGTCCGGTCGGTCTCCTCCCAGGCGTCGGCGAGCACGGACTCATAGCGCGGCGAGCCCACCGACTCGGCGAGCGCGTCGATCGCCTTCGCGGTCTTCGGCAGGTGCTCACGGTAGGCCGCGACGATGTCGCCGGTGCGCCACACGAACATGCCCGCGTTCCAGTAGTGACCGCCCGCGGCGATCATCTTCTCGGCCGCATCTCGCTTCGGCTTCTCCACGAATCGCTTCACCGCGTGCACCGGCACGGGTGCCTTGAGCTCGAGACGGTCGCCGGCCTCGATGTAGCCGAAGCCGGTGTCGGGACCGCGCGGCTCGACGCCGAGCGTCACCAGCTTTCCTTGTTCGGCCGCCGCCGTCGCGGCGAGCAGCACGTCGCGGAACTTCGAACGCTTCTCGACGACGTGGTCCGACGGCAACACGGCGACGACGGCGTCCGGATCGAACGCCTGCAGCGCCGCCATCGCGAGCGCGATGGCCGCGGCATTGCCGCGCGGGTACGGCTCGACGACCAGGTGGTCCGCGCGCAGTTCCGGCAGCTGTTCGTGGATCAGCACGCGATGCTCAGGCGGCGCTACTGCGAAGATCCGCTCCGTCGGGATCGTCTCGACGATGCGCTCGACGGTGTCCTGCAAGAGGGTGCGCTCACCGATGAGATCGAGGAACTGCTTTGGCTGCGCCTTGCGCGACCGCGGCCAGAGCCGCGTGCCAGCCCCGCCGCTGAGGATCAGCGCGTAGAGACGGGGCAATTAGGCGCCGAAATAGTCGAGCCGCATCGCCTCGCGCACCTCGTGCAGGGTCTGTATTGCCTCGACACGGGCGCGTGCAGTCCCGGCTTCGAGGATCTCGTCGACGATGCCCGGCTTGCGCTCGATCTCTGCACGCCGTGCGCGGATCGGCTCCAGGAAGCGCTCGAGCGCGACGAAGAGCCTCCGTTTCACTTCCACGTCGCCGACGCCGCCCTTGCGATAGCGCTCCTTCAGCTCGGCTACCTCGGCCTTGTCGGAGTTGAACGTGTCGTGATAGGTGAAGACGGGATTGCCCTCGACCGTTCCGGGGTCTGTCGGCCGGATGCGCTTGGGATCGGTGTACATCGACATGACCTTCTTCTCGACGGTCGCGGTGGCGTCTGACAGGTTGATCGCGTTGCCGAGGCTCTTGCCCATCTTCTCGCGGCCATCGATCCCGGGCAGCAGGCCGATCTCCGGGATGAGCGACTGCGGCTCGGGGAAGATCGGTCGGAACAGCTCGTTGAAGCGCCGTGCGATCTCGCGGGCCACCTCGACGTGCGACTCGTTGTCCTTCCCCACAGGGACGAGATCGCCTTTCACGATGAGGATGTCCGCCGCCTGGAGGATCGGGTAGCCGAGCATCCCGTACGACGGTTCGCGGACGTTGGCGTCACGCATGTGGTCTTTCAGCGTGGGAACGCGCATCGCGCGCGGCACCGACACCAGCATCGAGAAGTACAGATGCAGTTCAGGGATCTCGGGTACACGCGACTGAAGGAAGTACGTGACCTTTTCGGGATCGACGCCGACCGCGAGGTTGTCGATCACGTCGTCACGGATGTTCTGCTCGATCTCCTCGAGCTTGGTCAAGCGCGACGTGAGCATGTGGTAGTCGGCGACGAGGAGGAACGTCTCGTAGTCGTCCTGAAGACGGACCCGGTTCTGCAGCGTCCCGACGTACTGCCCAAGGTGAAGCTTTCCCGTCGGGCGGTCACCCGTCAGGATCCGCTTGCGCGTCCTTTTTGTTTCCGTCTCGTTGTCACTCGACGTGTCGGACTCGCTTCTCGTGGCAAAGCCACTCGTCGCTCGACTGGTCATGGGACCGTCGATGCTAGCGCCCGCAGCATCTCGCCCGCGACGAGCCGACCGACCTCGTCGCGCTTGCCGACGAAGAAGTGGTCGGCGCTTTTGATAATTACGACACGAGCGCCTGGTATCGCGGATCGCAGCTGGTCTGCACTACCAAATTGATCGTTCTCTGCCGCGACGATGAACGTACCGTCGGGCACGGGTGGCAAGGGCCGCGGCTCCTGATCCGGGCCGCGCAGCGGCACGCCGACGAGCGCGATGCCGTCCGCACGGCCACCCTCCTCGAGCCAACGTAAGGTCATCACCGCGCCGAACGAGTACGCCGTCACGCCGACGGGCAGTCCCGGGGGCAGGGGCCCCCGTTCAGCGACCGAAGGGAGCGTGGCGAAGGCGCGGGCGTGATCGACCGCGGCGCCGACGTCGTGCCACTCCTCCCGCCCACCGGACCACTCACCACTGCTCGCGCCGACGCTGCGGAAATTGAAGCGCAGCGCAAAGAAGCCTTCGTCGGCGAGAGCGCGAGCAAGCGCCGCGACGAGCGGGTTGCGCATCGTCCCGCCATGCGTCGGCAGCGGATGCGCGACGACGACGATCCCGCGTGGCGTCACGTCAGGGATCCGCAGCGTCGCCTCGAGCCGGTCGGCGATGCGGACCGCGTCCTCGCGCATCTTCCGAGTGTCGCGGAACGGGACGCGCGGCGTGGTTGTATTAGCGGTGAGATGCGGGTACGCGCGCTGCGCGCGCTAAACAGGGGCCCCTACCCCTGGGCCGTCAGCATCGCCGCGCTCGCCGTCCTGGCGACAGCCTGTGCAGGCGGACCAGCAGGGACGCCATCCTCACCGCTGCCGACGGTCGCGCTCGAGAGCCAGACGGCGCGCCCGACGGCGTCGCCGAACGCGACGAGCGCACCGAGTCCGCGGGTGCCAGCACGCGAGGCGAAGTGCAACACGCAGCTCACGACAGACTTCGTGCTCGCGAACGACCTCACCTGCACCGGCGACGCATTCGTCATCCACGTCGACAACGTCGTGCTCGACCTGAACGGTCACACGCTGACCGGCCCGGGCATGGGCCCGCAGACATGGCCGAACCCGCAGCTCGACAGCGTGGGTGTGCGTGTCGGCGGTCACACTGGCGTCACGGTCCGGAACGGAAGGATCGACTCGTTCTCCACCGGCATCTACTTCGTCGACATGACGCGCTCGAACATCGAGAGCGTCACGAGCACTCGTAACCGCTACGGCTTCTATATCCACGCGTCGACGGGCATCACCATCAAGGACTCGTCGGTGCAGGCGAACATCTACGGGCTGCATCTGCAGGACTCGAGCAACAACGTCGTCCAGCACAACGACCTCAACCGCCAGACCTACAACAGCCCCGGCGGCTACGGCATCTACCTGTACCGCAGCGACGGCAACAAGATCTTCGAGAACGACATCGACACGAACGTCAACTGGGGAATCTGGTTCAGCGAGGCGAAGGGCAACACGATCTTCCACAACAACGTCAAGGACAACCACCCGCAGGTGAGCGACAACAACCCCGACGCGAACCAGTGGTTCGACCCGGCGACGAAAGAGGGCAACTGGTGGTCCGACTACAGCGGAAAGGATGGCGACGGCGACTCCATCGGCGACACGCCGTACCCGATCCTCGGCCCCGGTGGCGTCGTCGACGCCTACCCGTTCGTGGCGCGCGACGGTTGGAAGACGAAGCGCCGCTCGACGATCGACCACTACCAGCCGCCGGCGGCGCGGCCGCCGCGCGAGGTGCGGCTCGTCGTCGTGAGCGGTGGCGACGTCCAGGTCGGCGCGCCGCGCTCAGGCGCACTCTCGAGCGTCGCCGTGAGCGCGCGCTCGGTCGCACTGGGCACCGACGGGCACACACTGCTCGCGCTCGACGGCCGCGAGCTGACGGTGATGGATCTCCTCGGCGGCGCGCGCGACACGCGCACGGTGCAGATCGACGACGGCATCGTCGCGGCGAATCGCGACGGACATTCGGTGCTCGTGGTCGGACCGCGCGGCGCGGAGCAGTACGACATGACCACAGGGCAGGCCGAATTCTTCGTGTACAACTCGCGGCCGTCCGAGCTCGCGCCCTCGTACAAGCACAACCACATCTTCGTGAGCACGTCGCGCGGCATCGACCTGCTCTATCTCAACCTCGGCGGGCGCACGCCGTACACGATCCCGCTCGATGGTCCGGCGGGCGCGATGTCGATGAACGGCTCGGGCACGCGGATCTATACGGCGATCGTCGGGCAGCCGCTCGTCGATGTCGCGGACACCGAGCAGTACCGCGTCGTCGACCAGATCCGGATCGCGAGCGAGGCGCGCGCGCTGGCCGTCTCTCCGAAAGAGGACATGCTCTACGTCGCGACGAACGAAGGTGTCACGGCGATCGACCTCGGCACCAAACGCGTGCGCGCGACGGCTACGTTCCTCGGATCGGTCGCGGACATCGCGATCTCGCCGAACGCCGATCAGCTGTACGTCGCGCTCGCGGGTCAGCAGCGCGCCATCGCCGTCCTCGACGCGGCAACGCTTCGATCCATTGACGTCATCCCGCTCCAGGCCGATCCCACGCATCTCCTCGCCGCGTCGTACTGAAATGCTCGGCCGCAGGGCCCTGGCGATCGCCGGCGCCATCCTGCTCCTCACCGCGATCGGCATTTGGTCTGGGACGAGAGACGTCAACGCGCCGGTGCGTTTCGCGTCGCCGGAGCCATCGATGTTCGCGGGCGCGTACCACTTCGGCAGCTGCGCGACGACCACGGTGACGACGTGGTCACCGACGATGCCGTTCGGGCGCGGCATCATGCGACTGCCGGATCGACGGGTCGTCATCGGCGGGCGGCTCGCGGCGCCGCCGACGCGAAACCTGACCTCCAACTCGCAGTGGTACGTCGCTTCGTCGCCGAAGCCGATGATCCAGCTACGAGCGACGCGACTGGACCGCAATGCGCCGCCAATCGATTTCGCAGCCGTGGGTTACAGCACGACCGAGCTCCTGCCTGGCGAATGGGATCGCGGCTGGTATTACGGCACGGCAGCCACGAGCGACGTCTTCCCCACAATTGCCGGCTGTTGGAAGATCCAACTCCTCGACCTCGATCCGGAAGCTGACGTGATCGTGGTCGAGCTGCGCGGGATCATCGGCCCGCCGCGCGTCGCCGGCTAAGCGGCGCCGGTACCGCGCCGACACTTCGACTCACTAGCCTTCGCTGCAATGGCTGTGGACCGCGTGCCCGCGTGCACGGTCGAGCAAGTCGGCCCGGGCGGCTGCGCGAAGGGATACGAGCACGCGCCAACGCCGACCGGACTTCGCGACGCCGGCGGCGCGCCACGGCGCGGCGATTTCATCCTCACGCACGGCGATGAGTGGACGAGCCGCCTCATCCGGTTCGGGCAGAACATCCGCTTCCGCGGCGAGCGTGCGAAGTACACGTACTGGAACCACACGGCACTCGTCGTCGACGAGGAAGGCGCGATCGTCGAGGCACTCGGCACCGGCGTCGCTCAGCGATCGATCCACGACTACGACCCGACGCAGTACACGGTCGTGCGCATCAAAGCATCTGACGAGGATCGCGCCGAGGCGGCGGCCTTCGCCTGCGCATCGGTCGGCGCGAAGTACGGCTCGGTGTCGATCGTGAGCATCGCGATCTCGCTCATCACCGGCGGCACCTTCGCGTTCGCGATCGATGGCCAGCTCATTTGCAGCGGGCTGGTCGCCCGCGCACTCGAGCGCACGACCGCGATCTTCAAGCACGACCCGGCGCGCATCATGCCCGCCGAGCTCGCTGAGTTCTTCGCCGTCGAGCCGCCCCCGCCTGGCACGCCGAAGGGACGACCGCCCGAGCGAGCGCGTTGAGGGGCGGCGCGGAACCGGCACGGCGCGACACTTGTACAGAGAAGGCGATGCGCGCTCCCTGGTTCGCCCTGGCTTTGGCGGGTTCGCTCGTCGCATCCGCCTGCGGGGCGACGAGCTCGGCCGATGCGACTCCGACGGTCTCGCGACCTCCCGAGCCGCAGGTCCAGTCGTTCACGCCGTCGCCGACGAGCACGATCGACACCCGACCCGAAGCACGTCCAACAACACCGCCGGCCGCGATCCTCATCGACGTCGATGGCACTGGCACGCATCTGCGCGCGCGGCCAGTCGATCCGGTCACGCTCGCGGACGTGCCGGGGTACGCGCCCATCTCGTTCGAACATCACTACCAAGCGGCGGTGCACCCGTCCGGCGGCACCATCGCAGCGGTCATGTGGCCGGGCGGGAACGGGAATTACGGCGCGACGGTCCATCTGATCGACACGGCACGGTGGATCGATCGCACGCTCGATACGAAGATCGACGCATACACGACCGCTCTGCGCTTCGATGCGACGGGTGCCGCGGTGTACTGGGCACAGCCGGTGACCGGCGCGTCAACGGAAACGACGACCGCGCTTTGGAAGCTCGACGTCGCGTCAGGATCCGCGCGCGAGGTCGTGCGCCTTCCGGCGAATCTCTACGCGCGCGACGTTCTGACGTTCAAAGGACGCGTCGCGGTCTACGCAGAGCCCGGAGGGAACGTGCTGATCGACGGCCAGCGGCGCGATGCGCCGACGGTGTTCGTCGTCGATCCGGCTTCGGCGCGCATCGTCGCAACGATCCCGCTCCCGGTACGCGCGGGGCAGTATCAGGATCCAGCGGCTGCGACCGCGGACGAACCCTGGCGACAGATCGCCCCCGGCCTCGCGTGGGACGGCCCGCGCTCCCGCCTCTTCGTGGCGGACGCCGAATCCGAGCGGATCTTCCGTGTCGATCTCGACGCGGGGACGATCGCCGGCCCGTTCGAGCCAAAGCCTCGGCGCTCGCTCGCCGACGTGCTCTGGGCGCTGCTCGGCGGCACCACCGCGCAGGCGAAGATGCAGTCATCCGATCGGCAGCAGGCGACGGTGAGCGCGGACGGCGCACGTCTTTACGTCTCGGGCGTGCGTTCCACGTTCGCGAAGGGGCAGGACGGCAAGTACCACGAGCAGCTCGTGCCGCTCGACCTGCGCGTCATCGATACCACAAGCATGGCCGAGCTCGCGCGAACGGCGGCGGCGTCGACGGCACTGTGGCTCGCGCCGGATGGGTCGTCGCTCCTGTATGGCAGCGAGCGATCGGACTCCTCAGCCGAGGGCTACGCGACAAGGAGCGAGTGGACGCTCCACCTCGCGGACGGCGCAAGTGCGAGAGAACGCGCGTCGTTCCCGGCCGGCGGCACGGCCTGGCTCGCGTCGTTCAATCGAGACAGCACGATCGCCTACGTCTCATGGACCGCGATCGTGGGAGGCACACTCGCCAGCGCAACGCTCCAGGCGGTCGATCTGCGCGCCGGACGCATCGCCGCGGCGCGCGACATGGAACGGCACGTCGCGGACCTGTTGGTCGTCGCGCCGCGTTAGCTACGCGCCCATGTGGCGCTGGAAGAACGCGAGAACTCGCGGATACGCGTGCGCGCGGTTCTTCGCCTTGGCCAGCGAGTGGCCCTCGTCCTCGTATCTGAGGTACTCGACGTCGCGACCCTTCGTGCGCAGCGCCGCGACGATCTGCTCCGTCTCCTGGATCGGTACGCGCGGATCGTTCGCGCCGTGGATCACCATGAGCGGCGCCTTGATCGCGTCGAGCCGCGTGATCGGTGAGATCGCGACGAGGACATCGCGATCCTTCTGCGGATCGCCGTACTCCACGGCACGCAGCGGACGGCGCCACTCGGCGGTGTGCTCGAAGAACGTGAGGAAGTTGGCGATCCCGTACACATCGACCGCGGCGGCCCAGCCACGCTCGGCGAAGAACGCGATCGCCGCGAGCGTCATGTATCCGCCGTACGACTGGCCGATGACGCCGATCTTGTCCCTCGGTGCGATGGCGCTGTCGGCGAGCCAGACCGCCGCCGCGTCGAGATCGCGCACCGAGTCGAGGCGCAGCGCGACGTCGTCGAGGTGCTGGTAGGTCTTGCCGTAGCCCGTCGAGCCACGCACGTTCGGCTGCAGCACGTTGAATCCGTTCGCGACGAACATGACCGTGCGTGGTGTCCAGTTCGGTCGCGCCTGTCCTTCGGGGCCGCCGTGCACCTCGATGATCGTCGGACGCGGTCCGCTGGATGCGCCACGCGGCGTGAGCAGGAAGCCCGGGATCTTGCGTCCGTCGAAGGTCGGCCATTCGACCAGGCGCATGTCGGGAAGATCCCTGGCGCTGAGTCCGGCCATCGCCGGCGGCACGAGCTCTCGGAACGGCTCGCCATCGCGCGACACATAGATGGTCGCCGGCGCGTCGTAGCGCGCCCACGTCACGGCGAGCGTGCCGCCCACAAGGGCGAGACCGTCACCGATGAGATCGACCGGGAACGTGCCCGGTGGAAGCCCGCCGATGGTCACATCACGATCGCCGTCCCGCAGATGGACTTCAGTGAGGCCCTCGACGTTCACCGCGTACGCGTCACGCCGCCCGCTCGCGTCGGCATCGTCCTCGACGTCGTGCTCGGGAGTGACGAGCCACTTGAAAGCGCTGTCGAACGCGATCGTCGCGAGCCCGATGAACTCTCGGCCGCGATCGCTGCGCACGATGAGTCCCCCGGGCACCGCCGCGACGACTGAGTGAAGCGCCATTGGCTGATCGGGTGTGAGGACGCGGTTGCCGCCGTCCGGCGACACGAGCACGAGATGGTTCTCGTCGCCGCGCCGCCGGTTGATACGCACGACCGCGCCGCCGTCTGGAAGCGCGGTTGCGTCCGCGCCGGTGCCGTCGTGCTGGTACAGCATTCGCGGCGCGGCGCCGTCGAGCGGGTGCGACCAGAGATCGAAGTACCGGGCGTCGCGTTCGTTGGTCATCGCGAGCAGCGAACGGCTGTCCGCGGTCCACGCGCCCAGGTGGTGGATGCGATCGTCGCGGTCCGTCAGCCGCCGCGCGTTCGCCCCGTCGGCGTCCATGACCCACAGCTGCCAACGCTCGTCGCCGCCGCTGTCGGTGCCATAGGCGATCCGTTTGCCATCAGGCGAGATGCGATACGCGCCGACGCGATCGCATTCGAATGTCAGCCGCCGCGGCACGCCCCCGTTCGTTGGCACGCGCCAGAGCTGCGGCGTGCCCGTGATGTCGGTGACGTAGCAGAGCCATGACTCGTCGGGTGCGATGCGCACGCGCGTCGCACCGCGCGCGTCGAGGATGCGGTCGAGCGATGCGGGCACGATGGCGAGTTTGCCAGAGGTGGCCTAGGTCCGTCGGAAGCGACCGTCAGCGAGCGGTGCGAGCTGTCCACGCACGAGGAGGAGTGCGATCTTCGACCGCAGCTCGGCCCCACCCATGCGACAGCGCTGCGCGATCTCATCGACGCCGAGTGGTCCGTCGCGCAATGCCGCGAGGACCGGGTCCGTCGGTGCGCTCTCGGGCGCGCAGGCCGCGTCGGTCGCGCCGACGACACGCAGCATCTGATCCGGCGCGAGCAGCGCGCGCGCGAAGCCATTCGCGATCAGCGCGTTCGTCCCGATCGATGCAGCCGAGCCGAGCGGACCTGGCACGGCGAAGAGCGTTCTGCCGAGCCGACGCGTGTCCTCGGCCGTGATCAACGCACCGGACCCTTCGCCCGCCTCAACGACGACGACCGCCCGAGCCAGTGCCGCGATCGTCGCGTTGCGCTGCGCGAACGTCCAATACCGCGGCGTCAGGGGCGCCGCGAACTCCGAGATGAGCGCGCCACTGGCGACGATGCGCGGCACGAGCGGTCTGCGCCGTCCGCGGACGGTCGTGCGGAAAGTGGTGATCGATTCACCGAGCACCGCGACCGTCTGGCCACCGCCGTCCAGCGCCCCGCGGTGCGCGGCGGTGTCGATCCCCTGCGCGAAACCCGACACGACGACGATCCCGGCGGCGGCGCACGCCATCGCGAGCTCGCGAGCGACGCGTTCGCCGTAACCCGTCATACGGCGTGTGCCGACGATCGCGACGGCGGGCCGCGCGAGGACATCGATCAGTCCATCGATCCACAACGGATCCGGCGGTCGTTCGAGATCACGCAGCGCGCTCGGATAGCTCGGGTCGCTCGGCGCGAGTGCGATCACGCCGCGCCGCGCAGCAGCAACGCGAGCGCGAGATCCTCGCCGCGGATGCGATCGCTCGCCGCGAGGTCGGCGATCGTTCGCGCGACGCGGAGCGCACGGTGGACGCCGCGCGCGGAGAGCCGGCGCGAGCGCATCGCCTCGCGAGCGAGCGCATCGCCGGCGTCGTCGATGCGGCAGTGCGTACGCACTTCGGCGACGGTGAGCTCCGCGTTCGTGCGACGCCGCGTGCCGCCCAGGCGCGCACGCATCCGCTCGCGCGCCGCGAGCACGCGCTCACGGACGGCCCGGGACGTCTCGCGACCCTCGTCGCGCAGATCCTCGTACGCGAGGCGCGGCACGTGGACGCGCAGGTCGATGCGATCCATGAGCGGACCCGAGAGTCGCGCGTGGTAGCGCTCGATCGCGTCGGGTAGGCAAGTGCACGGCGCCGCGGGATCGCCGGCGTGACCGCAGGGGCAGGGATTCATCGCCGCGACGAGCGTCACGCGCGCGGGATACGTCGCCGCGGCCGCCGCGCGCGACAGCGTGATCGATCCCTCTTCGAGTGGTTCGCGCAGCGTGTCGAGCACGTGCCGCGCGAACTCGGGGAGCTCGTCGAGAAAGAGCGCTCCGGCGTGCGCGAGGCTGACCTCGCCGGGACGCGGCGGCGAGCCGCCACCAACGAGCGCGAGATGCGACGCGGTGTGATGCGGCGCGCGGAACGGACGTGCCTCGAGCAGCGGACGCGCAGGATCGACGAGGCCAGCAACGCTGTGGATCGCGCTCGCGACGACCGCTTCGTCGGCATCGAGCGGCGGCATGATCCCGGGCAGAGCGCGAGCGAGCAGTGTCTTCCCCGTCCCCGGCGGACCTGCGAGGAGCAGGCTGTGCCCGCCGGCGGCAGCGATCTCGAGCGCGCGCTTCGGGGTCTCGTGCCCGCTGATATCGGCGAGGTCGACTGCCGCGCGTGGCGGCGGGGCCGGTGGCGGGATCGCGGCGGGCGCGCGGACCGCCTCGCCCGCGAGGTGGGCGACGGCCTCGCGCAGGGTGCGCACGCCCACGGCACGTGCTCCGGCCGCAGCGGCCTCGGCGGCGTTCTCCTGGGCGCAGAGGACCTCGTCGACGCCGCGCGCGAGCGCGCCGCGCACGCGCGGCATGACACCGCGGACGCCGCGCACGCCGCCGTCGAGCGCGAGCTCGCCGAGGCAGAGCGGCGTCACGTCGACCGTTAGTTGGTCGGTCGCGCGGAGAACACCGAGCGCGATCGCGAGGTCGAAGCCGCTCCCCTCCTTCTTCCGCTCGGCGGGCGCGAGGTTCGCGACGACACGGCGCAGCGGGAACTCGAAGCCCGAGTTGCGGATCGCCGCGCGCACGCGCTCGCGCGCTTCAGAGATCGCGGTGTCGGGGAGACCCACGACGTTGAAGTGCGGCAGACCATTGGCGACGTCGACCTCGACGATGACCGGCGCGGCCTCGAGACCCCACAGCGCGCACGACGCGACCCGCGCGACGCTCGTGCGGACGGGCGCGTCGACGGCCATGCCGTGTGAGCCTGCATCGCGGTCTCGTGAGCGCGGATGAGGTCTTCGTCTGGTACCGCGGTACCGTCCGGCACACTACGCCCGAATGTCGTGGCGGCTCGCGCTGCTCTTCTTCGTGCTCGCGATCCTCAGCCGGCTCCCCTTCCAGACCGAGAACCTCTGGGCGCACGACTCCGTCCTGTACGAGCGCGCCATCGATCGCTTCTCGCCGATCGACCAGCAGCCGCAGGCCCCCGGGTACCTCTACTACGTCCTGCTCATCCGCGCGCTCGTTGCGATGACGCGCGACGCGAACCGCGCGATGACCATCGTGAGCCTCATCGCGGGGGCTGTGGCGATCGCGCTCCTGTACCTGTTCGCCGCGCGTCTCTACGACGAGCGCACCGGCCGCATCAGCGCGATCTTCCTGCTGACCGCGGTCACGTTCTGGGCCTATGCGGGCATCGCCTATCCGTACACAGTGCTTGCCGCGCTCACGATCGCCTGTGCCTTCGCGTTCTGGCACGCCGCGACTCGTTCGGGCGGGCGCGCGCTCATCGGAGCGTCGGCGCTCTACGGCATCGCGATCGGCTTCCGCAGCGATCTCGCGGTCTTCCTCGCACCGCTCTGGCTCATCGCCGCGTGGGGCAGGCGCCTGGGCGCGGCGTTCGTGGGCGCCGTGGTCGTCGCGGCGCTCTTCGCGACCTGGTACGTCGGGAGCGCGCTCGCCGACGGGGGGTTTGCGGCATTCTCGGCCGCTCTCGGCGAGCAGAGTCGATTCGTCGACGACCGCTACAGCATGTTCGGAGAGCGCGGGCTCTCGGCGATCGGGTCAAACATTTACGAGCTCGCCCGGTTCGTCGGCCGCGCGACATACTTCCTCGCTCCCCTCGTCGCGGCGGTGCCTCTGTCAGCGTCCGCGCGGCACATCGAGCTCAGCGATCGCAGACGAGCGCTCTTCCTCCTCGCGTGGACGCTCACACCGCTGGCGATCTACGTGCCCATCCATGTCGGCGAGTACGGCTACGTCTTCAGCATGCTGCCCGGCATCTGCGTTATCGCGGCCCGTGGCGCGATCGCGCTCGCCCGCGGGAGTCGGTTGCCCCAGACGCTGCCATGGCTCGTCGCGGCGGTCGCACTCGCGAACGGAAGCATCTTCCTGCTCAGCGATACGCCGCTGTCCGCGACGGACGTCATCCGCAAGGACCGCGGCACGATCGAGAAGCTCGAGTTCCTGCAGACCGCGATCGACCTCCGCGGTGCGACGATCGTCACCGCATATGACGCGCTCGTCGTCATCCACTACTCGATGGAGCACACGCCGGGATACGGCGACCACAGCGTCATCGGCTACGACCCGGCGAACCAGCCGATCGAGTTCAACTTCGGCTCCGCCGACTGCGCGCCCGGCGTCGGGCCGCTGCAGGGTTGCGCGCACTCGCCGGTGCTCGCGGTGTGGGATGACCTCGTGCGCGTGCGCGGCGACGGATGGCAGGAGGTCCGTATGCCGCACGGCTCGCGGCTGCGCATCGCGCGCAACGCCGCCGGCGCGCACGTGCGCATCGACGGCCTCGAAGTGACCCTGTCGCGATAGGACTCCCTCGCGCACGCTTGACCTATCGTCCCTCGACGTTGAGGAGATCGACGCGCGTCCCGTCGCTGCCCACGGTGAGCGCGGCGACGACGATGCGCCACCGCGCTGCGCGTTGGCCGCACGCCGCGAGCCACGACTGCGCGAGCATCTCGAGCCGTGCCGCCTTCCGCGGATCGACGGCCTCCACCGCCGCGACGAACGAGCCGGCGCGCCGCGTCTTCACCTCGACGAAGAGGAACTCACGCCGGTCACGGCAGATGAGATCGATCTCCCCGTAGCGCGTCCGAACGTTGCGCGCGACGATCTCGTACCCGCGGTGGATGAGCTCGCGCTCCGCGACGTGCTCGCCCGCGAGCCCGAGGACGCGACGATCCATATGAAGGGATACGGATGCCGGTTGACGACCCGCAGCCCCGGATGCGGATCAGCCCTGGGTCGCGACCACCCGAATGATCATGTCGCCGGACAGGCCGTTGTCCGTGGTGAGATAGAGCCATCCGTCGGGACCCAAGCGCGGCGTCCGAAGGCGACCGTACGCGTTGTTGAAGAGCACGTCGGCCTGGCGCGCGGTCACATCGAAGATCTCGAAGCGGCGGAGGTCCTGCTCCTTGAGCGTCGCGACCACGAGCGATCCCTGCCAGGCGCCCCACTGCGCGCCCCTCAGGAACTCCCCACCTGACGTCGCGAGCGTGATGCTGCCCGACGACCACGCGGGATCGACGAAGCCCGGACGGTTCACCGGTCCGCGATAGAGCGGATATCCATAGTTGCCGCCGGCGACGATGATGTTGATCTCGTCCTGCGTGTCGTCGCCGTGCTCGACCTCGAACACGCGGCCAGATCCCGGCTCGAACGTCAGCCCCTGCGGGTTGCGGTTGCCCCACGCGTAGACGGCGCTCCGTCCGGTCGCGCCGGGCAGGAGCGGATTGTCCGCCGGGATCGTGCCGTCAGTATTCACGCGGAGGATCTTGCCGTTCAGCGCGTTCGGATCCTGTGCGCGCGTACCGTTCCCGGCGTCACCCATCGTCACCCACAGCTTCCCGTCGGGACCGAAGCGGATGCGGCAGCCGTCGTGGTTGCTGTTCGCGAGCATGCCGCGCCGGATGACGTAGGAGTCGAAGGCGATACCGTTCCCCACGACGCGATAACGCAACACCTGGTTACGCCACTGCCCCTCGTCGTCGCGTGACGCGCACACGTAGAGGTACGAGTTCGTCGCGAAATTCGGGTCGACCTCGACGCTCATGAGCCCCGCCTCACCCGAGGCGTGGATCCCCGCGACCGCGTTGTTCGCGAGCTGCAGCGCACCGGGATCGGCGCTCTGGTACACGAGGAGGTTCCCGACGCGCTCGGTCACGAACATGCGTCCGTCGGGCGCGAACGCCACGTCCCAGCTGTTCTGAAGACCCTGCTGCACGATCGTCGTCAGTAGCGTCGGCCGCGCGCCACCGGAGACCGTGACCGCGACGAAGATACCTTGATCCTCGAGCCACTGGACTCCGTCGATGACCGGACGCATCGCGAGCACGTACGTGCTCGGCGTCTGCGGCGCCTTGACCTTGAAGGTGAACGACGCGTTCTGACCTGGCCCTACCGACGCCTCGGTCTGCGCCGCGACGCGGTCGGGGCTGAGCCAGTTCACGGCGAGCGGCGCCCAGGTGCGGTCGTCGTTCTTGATGCCGAGCCGCGCCTCCTGACCGAGGGTGCCCTTCGTCCACGTCTTCGTGCCGGTGTTCTGGATCGTCACCGTCAGATCGCCACTGGTCGCACCCGGCGCGAGCGTCGGGTTCGCCGACTGGCTCACCCATTTGCCGTGCCATCCGAGATCGCTCACGAGGCGAACGAACACACCTTGGTGCTCGAGCCAGGTGACGCCTTCGACGACCGGCCGCAGCGGCAGGTCATACACGCCGACGTTGATCGGCGCGCGCAGCGTGAACGTGAACGTTCCGATCCCGCCGGGCGCGACGACCGGCTCGACGGTCGTCGCGACGCGGTTCCCCGAGAGCCAGCCCACGGCGAGCTCGGTGAATGCGAGCGAGTCGTTCACGACACCGAGATTCACCTGGCGCCCGAACGACCCGCGCACCCACGTCTCCGTGCCGGTGTTCTTGAAGCGCAGCGTGTAGCTCGTCGTCGTTCCCGCGGAGATGACCGGCCACGGGTCCTGGCCCGCGTACTGACTGTGGAATCCCAGGGTCTCCGTCGCACTCGCGCGGCCGGAGGCGATCGCGAGCGAAGCGCATACGAGGAGGGCCGCGACGACGCCTCTCACCGTGAGCAGCAACGAACCAGGCGAAACGGCGTGACGCTAGTGCAAATGGACTAGGCGGCGCGAAGCAGAGGCTGCCGCAGCGATCCGAGAAAACGAGTGATGTGTGCGTTCGTCCAGCCCGCGGCTTCGAGCGGAAGCATGTGACCGATGCCGCGCGCGACGTGCACCTCGGTGCTGGAGTGATCGCGCAGGCGATGTGCGTCTGCGGCGCAGATGACGCGATCCTCATTACCCCACAGCACGAGCGTGGGCACGTCGCCGAGCTCGGAGAGACGATCGCCGACGGCGAAGCCAAGCTGCTCGCCGCCGGGGACCACGTAGAGCACGAGCTTTCGCCACCACGTCGGCTGGTTCGCCCACACGATCGCGCGCGCTGAGACCGCGCGGTCGCGCGATGTGGAGCCGTGCCTCGCGAGCATGTTGAGGAAATGCATGTCGTTGCGCCGTGCGCTGCCGACCAGGAAGTGGCGGAGGAACGGCACCGACACGCTCGGCTGCGGTCGGAGCAGCGCACGTCCGACGAGCGGGATGCAGTACAGCTTGTAGATCCAATGAAGTGACCGCCCGAGCGCGGCGGGCGCGATCAGCACCAGCCCCTCGACGAGATCGGGCCGCTCGAGCGCGAGGTGGAGCGCCACGCCGCCGCCGAGCGAGTGGCCCAGGAACACCGCGCGCCGCACGCCCAGCTGATCGACGACGGCACCGACGTAGCGCGCGAGATTCCGGAACGTCGCGTCCTTGCGCATGAGGGCCGGACGGTGCGCGAAGCCGGGGAGGTCGATGACATGCGTCGATCCGCGCTGACGGCGGATGGCGCGGATCTGCGGCGCGAGCGATCGGCCGTCGGCGGAGAGCCCTGGGAGCAGGACGGTGTGCGGTGACCCGCTGCCCCATGTCGTCACCCGCAGCTTGTACCCGTCAACCTGGACGGCGCGAACGTCCATGCACATATGAATGCAGGTTGCGTGCCTTTTTGGTGTCACCCAAGTGGGTGCCATCGGGAGCGTTACGGACGCAGTTTTAGCTCGAAGGCAATCCATGCCGGCTGCTTTTCGAAGCCCATGGCCTCGTTGATGGCCAGCATCGGCCGGTTCCTCTGGTCGTTCCAGGTCTTGATGTGGTCGACGCCCATCCGCTGGGCGTAGCTGACCGTACGCAGCTTCAATGCCATCGCAATCCCGTGTCCACGCGCCCCGCGACGCACGCCGGTCAGACCCTGCCACACGAAACTGGGGTCCTCGAGTTGGCGCTCGAGGTTGGACATGCCGAGCCAGCGGCCGTCGCGATCGATGGCGACGAAGAACGCGTCCGTCATGAATGTCGGCGACTTGGTGCCGTGTCGCTTGTCCCATTCCTCGAATGTCTCGGGGGTCGGCGCGTCCGTTCCCGGCACGTCATAGCGGACCTCGTCCACGAGCTCGAACGCCTTGCCGGCCGCGCTGTGGTCTTCGGCGAGCTCCGCAGCGAGCGTCGTGATGCGGATGCCGTCTTTGGCGATGCGCGCATCGGCTGTCGCGAACTTCGCAAAGTCGAAGTCCTTCACGCGCAGGCGTGACTCCCAGTCGCGCTTCACCTCGACCCAACCGCGCTTGCGCAGGTACTCGAGGCCCTCGGTCATCGATTCCTTCGCGCCGGTCGTTGCCGCGATGGCGTTCCGTTCGCGCAAGGTGCGGATGCTGGCGTCATAGAGCGCGCTGCCATGACCTCGACGACGCCTCTCGGGGACCACCCAGAGATCCCACGAGTAGCGGTCGGGATGGAAGCGTGTCGGCCGGTGAGCGATCTCGAGCCCGCCGACGAGCCGTCCATCCTCCTCGGCGACCAGCCGCGACTTGAAGAAACGCGAGCGGTCGAATGTGTCGTCCTGGTGCCGCATCTCCTTCACCGACCACGGGTAGTCCGGGTAGCAGCGATTCGACGCGGCGACCCATGCCTCGTAGTCGGAGGGCGCGAAGTCACGCACCCGAGTCACGGTGGAAGTCATGGCAGAGGAACTCTATCGACGGGCGCGCGCCAGGGAATGTCAAATCGGTCACGCACTGGTGTCGGAGAGAGCGAGGGCGAGCTGGTTCTCGACAGCGCGCAGCAGCTTCACCGTGCCGAAGTCATGACGATGGATCTTCGTGAAGCCGCGTTCGCGGAGCGCCGTGCGGTGGTCGATCGTCGGATACCCGGCGTTGTGCTCCCAGCCGTAGCCGGGGAACTTCGTTGAGAGGCGCTCCATGAGTCGATCGCGCGTTACCTTCGCGACGATCGACGCGGCGGCGATCGCGAAGCTCTTCGTGTCGCCCTTGACGATCTCGGTGTGTTTGCCCGGTGCGAACGCGGGGTCAAGGATCCGCCGTCCGTCGACGAGGACCCAGTCGTATTCGCCGATCTGACGAAGCGCGCGAGTCATCGCGACGTGGCTCGCGTGGTAGATGTTGAGCCGGTGGATCTCGCCCACGCTGGCGGCGCCGATGCCGACACGCACGACCCGCGTGCGGATGAGTCCGGCGAGCTCCTCGCGCTGGATCTTCGTCAACATCTTCGAGTCCTTCACCGCGCGGATGAGCTTGGTGTCCGGCGTCACAAGGCACGCTGCCGCGACGACTGGTCCGGCGAGCGCGGCCATGCCGACCTCATCGACACCAACGACGCGCAGCAGTCCACGCGACCAGATCTCTTTCTCGAATTTCAGCGTCGGCACGCCTCTAGTTTCGCTTGTCGAAGTTAGCGATACATGCGGCCGCTGGGCGGCCGAGCACTAGGAGCTGACTGAGCGACCGAAGGAGTGGATACGGACATCCATGACTGAGGGAGCGACCGAACGCGACAACGGGATCGGCCGTGCCAGCGGCCGCTAGCGGCGTTTCTCGCGCAAAGTTGCGCTTTTGCCGACGCGGTCGCGGAGGAAGTAGAGAGCGGCCCGGCGGGCGTGACCGTGGCGGGTCACTTCGATCTTCTCGACGCGCGGCGAGTGGACGAGGAAGGTGCGCTCGACGCCGACGCCGGACGCGATGCGTCGCACGGTGATCTGCTGATCGAGGCCGCCGTTACGTACACGCAGGACCGTGCCCTCGAACTTCTGCAGGCGTTCGCGGTTGCCCTCGACGACGCGCACCGAGACGGCAACGGTGTCACCAGGCCGGATCTCTGGGACCTCGGCCTTTTGCTGCTCGGAGGCAAGCGTCTTCAAGACGTCGTTCATCGGCATGGTGATAGCGCTCACGAAGGAGACGAGTCTAGCAGAACTAACGCTTCGCCTTCTTCAGGCGATCGAGGATCGTCACATGCGAAACGCCGAAGTGCGACGCGAGCTGCCGCACCGTGAGCCCGGTCGCGCGCATCCGCGCGACCTCCGATGCGCTCGGTCCACGCACGACGCTTCGCGCCGCGCGGAGTCGAACTCCCGCCGCGCGTAGCCGGGCGCGCACGGTCGCCGGCGAGATGCCGAAGCGCGCCGCGATGCGGTACGAGCCGACGCCGGATCGATACGCCTCGACGAGATCCGCGTCGCGGATGTCGCGCTTCGCAGAGTCACGCGGTAGGCGCACGCGCTCCGCTGGCGTGAGCTTCGCGTGCTCGAGGAGATCGGCACGTCTTTCGGCCGTCCGCTTGATCGCCTCACTCCGCCGCCATTTCGCGATCGCGCCGTGGTCGCCCGAGACGAGGACCGCGGGGACCTTCTTGCCTTCGAACTCTGGCGGTCGCGTGTACTGCGGACCTTCGAGCAGGCCCTCCGTGTGCGACTCGTGTTCGAGCGACGCCGCTTCGATCACACCGGGCACGAGCCGCGTCACCGCGTCAACGAGCACCATCGCACCGAGCTCGCCACCGGTCAGCACGTAGTCGCCGATCGAAAGCTCCTCGTCCATGTCCGACTCGATGACGCGCTCGTCCACACCCTCGTAATGACCGCACACGAGCACGAGGTGTTGTAATGCCGCGAGCCGCCGCGCCGCCCCCTGATCGAAGCGCTTGCCCTGCGCCGACAGGAGGACGACGTGGCCGTCCGCGCCGCGCACCGCGCGGATCGCGCGCGAGAGCGGCTCGGGCTTGAGCACCATCCCCGCTCCGCCACCGTACGGGGCGTCATCGACGACGTGATGGCGATCGGTCGTCCACGAACGGATGTCGTGGATCTCGAGCTGCAGCCGCCCCGCCTGCCGTGCGCGCGACACGATGCTCTCCGCGAACGGGCTCTCGAACATCTTCGGAAAGAGGGTCAGCACATCGATGCGCAGCTGCTTCGCGGTCATTTGAGCTCCTCTTGAGGCACGGCGACAATGCGGCGCTCAACGAGGTCGATCGATCGCACGACGCCCTCGATCATCGGCAACAAGAGCTCGGCGCCGTCGCCATCGACGATGAGGATGTCAGCGCCCCCCGCACGCAGGAGGTCGCGGACCGTCCCGAGTCGAAGCCCGTCTGGCGTCTCGACGGTGATGCCGACGAGATCGGCCCAGAGGAATGACCCCGGCGCGATCCGCGCGCGCGAGTGCTCGCGGGTGACGCGCAGCAGCCGATCCTTCAGCCGCTCCGCCGCCTCGCGCGAATTGATGCCCTCGAAGCGCACGATCGGCTGACCCAGCTCGCCACGCACCGTCTCGACGGTGAGGGGCCCGACGTCGTCGCAGAGCAGCACCGCACCAGGCGCGAAGCGATCGGGAACGTCGGTCCGCGGATCGACGCGCACCTCACCGCGAACACCGTGCGGTCCGCGGATCTCGCCGACGACGAGCGTCTCGCCGTCCGTGCCACCGACTTCGGCGGAATCCGGGTCAGTCGATCTCGAGGTTGACCTTTGATCCATCGCGCGTCGCCATCACCTTCACGAGCGCGCGGAGCGCCTTCGCGAGTCGGCCGCCGCGGCCGATGACCTTGCCGACATCACCCTCGGCGACCTGGAGATGCAGCTTCGTGAAGTCGCCGTCGAGCTCCTCGGTCACGACGACAGCATCGGGCGCATCGACGAGCTGCTTCGCGACGTGCTCCACGAACTCCCGCTTGCCCGGCGCGCTCGATGCCTCGGTCATGCGCGGCTCAACGGGCGGCCGGCGGGACCTCGGCCTCGGGGATGCCGCTGCGAACGAGAAGCATCCGCGCGGTCGCGGTCGGGCGCGCGCCGTTCTTGATCCAATGGCGCGCGCGGTCCGCGTTGACGACGAGGTCGACGGGCTCGGTGCGCGGGTTGTAGTGACCGATGGACTCGATGAACTTGCCATTGCGCGGCGCGCGCGAATCGGCGATGACGACCCGGTACGTGGGGGCCTTCGTCTTGCCGACGCGGCGCAGGCGGATGTGAACAGCCAAGTCTTCGGTGATCCTCCAAACAATGAGTGAAACGCGCGGTCGACCATTGAGTGTACCGGACTACCGTGGCATGGGCATGCCGGGGATACGCGGGAGCCGGCCGCTCTTCGCGAGACCACCCATCTGCTTCATGAGCTTCTGCATCTCGGCGAACTGCTTGATCAGCTGGTTCACCTCGGTCACCGTCGTGCCCGAGCCCGCGGCGATCCGGCGGCGGCGCGAGCCGTTGATGATCGTCGGGTCGACGCGCTCGGCGCGTGTCATCGACGAGATCATCGCTTCGATACGCTTCATCTGCGCCTCAGCCTCCGGACCCGTCGGCAGCTGCTTCGCGACCGCGCCCATGCCCGGGATCATCTTCATGAGATCGCCGATCGGACCCATGCGCTTCACCTGCTGCAGCGTCGCGTAAAAATCCTCGAACGTGAATCGCGCCTCGAGGAGCTTCTTCGTCTGCTCCTCAGCCGTCTTGCGATCGACGGCCTCCTGCGCCTTCTCGACGAGCGTGAGCACATCGCCCATCCCGAGGATGCGCTGCGCGAGCCGATCGGGATGGAAGATCTCGAGTGCGTCGAGCTTCTCGCCGACGCCGAGGAGCTTCACCGGGATGCCCGTCGCCGCGCGGATCGAGAGGCTCGCGCCGCCCCGCGCGTCGCTATCGACCTTCGTCAGCACGAGACCGCTGATCGGCAGACGCGCTTTGAACGCGCTTGCCGCCTCGACCGCATCCTGTCCGGTCATCGCATCGACGACGAGCAGCACCTCGTGCGGCTTCGCCGCGGCGACAACGGCCTCGACCTCTTTCATCATCTCGTCGTCGATGTGCAGTCGGCCGGCGGTGTCGACGATCACGGTATCCCTCGCCTGAGCCGGCGCGGCGGCGATCGCGGCCGCGACGTCGGACGCCACTCGGGAGGCGTTCACTTCGGTGACGGGGATCCCGAGCTGCTTGCCGAGGGCACGCAGCTGATCGATCGCCGCAGGTCGGTGCACGTCGGCGGCGACGAGCAGCGGATGGCGGCCCTGCTTGCGCAGCGTGTTCGCGAGCTTGCCCGCTGTGGTCGTCTTCCCCGAGCCCTGCAGACCGACGAGGAGGACGACGGTCGGCGGTGTCGCCGCGCGCTCGATCGGCGCGGCCTCGCCGCCCAGCATCTCGACGAGCGCGTCGTGCACGATCTTCACGACCTGCTGCGCGCCGGTGATCGACTCGAGCACCTTCTCGCCGAGCGCGCGCTCGCGCACCGTCGCGATGAGCTGCCGCACGACCTTGAGATTCACGTCCGCCTCGAGGAGCGCGACGCGCACGTCGCGCAGCGCCTCCTCGAGGTCGGCCTCGGAAACCCGCGGCCGGCCGCGCAGGCGCTCGAAGGTGACGTTCAGCTTGTCGGAGAGCTGCTCGAACACGACTACAGGCTAGGGCGTGACGGCGGTCACCCCGTCGATGCCGATGCGCGCGACCGCCGCCGGCACCTGGTCGCCGGAGATCATCCGCGCCCACAGGAAGCCCTGTCCGATGTCGACGCCGAGCGCGCGCACGCGGTCGCGTGTCGCGACGGTCTCGACGCCTTCCGCGACGGTGACCGCACCGATCGTCTTCGCGAGCGCGACGGCTGCGGCGATCACCGCGTCGTCGAACGCCGTTGCCGATCGCAGCACGAAGCTCACCCCGAGCTTGACTGTGTCGAACGGCGCCTCGCGCAGCCACAGGTATCGGAGATCACCGTCGCCGAAATCGTCCAGCGCGATGCGCAGGCCCGACGCGCGCATCTCGCGCAGCGCGTCCAGCGTCTTCGGCTCGAACGACGTTTCGGGCTGCATCTCCAGCTCGAGGTCCCTTGGCGCGAGGCCCGCGTCGCGCACCGCGGCCAGCGCATCGTCGCGCAGCTCGCGTCCGATGGTCACGGGCCACGCGTTCACCGAGATACGCGGCATCGTCATCCCACGGCGCCGCCATTCGGCGAGCTGCCTCGTCGCCGTCACGAGGATCCACCGCATGAAGTCCGGTGCGAGACCGTGAGCTGCGACGTCGTGGACGAAGGGGACGGCGTGCATGAGCCCGCGCTCCGGATGCTGCCAGCGGATGAGCGATTCGACGCCGGCGACCTTGCCGCTCCGCATGTCGACCTGCGCGTGGTAGACGAGGCGCAGCTCGCCGAGCAGCGCGCGCCGCAGATCGGACGCTGGGAACGGGCTGCGGGGTTCGCTAGACAATGGCGAAGACGGCCCGGTCCCGGTCAAGCGGGGACGCGCTTCGCTCCTGCGGACGCGAGCGTCCGAAGCTCGGCCGCGGAGACTTCCGGGCCGTAGAGGTATCCCTGGACGATGTCGCATCCAGCGGCGACGAGCGCGGCCTCCTGTTCGGCCGACTCCACGCTGTCCGCGACGACACGGGCGTTCACCGTGCGTGCCGCGGCCACGATGGCCGCGACGGCCGCGCCGGCGGACGAACCGGCGACGAGGAGATCGCGGGCGAGCGGATAGCCGATCTTCAGCGTGTCGAAGTCGACCGCGGCAGCGGCCGGCGACCGATCGAACTCTTCGGACGCAGTGCGCACGCCGAGCACGCGCAGGCGGCGCGCGGTCTCGGCGAGCTTCTTGTCCGCGAGCGTGCCGCGCGGGCACTCGATCTCGATCGTCTTCGGGCTCACGCCGGCGGCCAGGATGCGCTCGCGCAACATGTCAACGGCCTTGCCCGAGCGCAGGGTCTGCGCCCACAGGTTCGCGGCGACGATCGGCACGTCGAATCCCTCGCCATCCCAGTTACGGACCTGCTCACAGACAGCGTTCACGACCCAGCGATCGAAGTCGAGATGAAAGCGACCCTGTTCGACGAGCGGGATGATGTCGCTCGGCCCGATCATTCCGTACGCGGGATGCGGCCAGCGCACGAACGCCTCGACGCCGACGAGCTTTCCTGTCGGCGCGTGCACCTGCGGTTGGAACTGCAGCGAGAGCGAATCGCTCGCGATCGCGCGCTTCAGATCATCGGGTCGAAGTCGAACGATGGCCACGCGAGAAGACTACGCGCACCCGCGCGGGATTAGGCGGCGCGAGGCAGTAGAGCGTCGACGAACGCGCGCGCGTCCATCGGTACGAGGTCGTCGGCCTTCTCGCCGACACCGAGGTATTTCACCGGCAGGCCGAGCTCGTGGACGATCGCGAAAACGGCGCCACCTTTGGCCGTTCCGTCGAGTTTCGTGATGACGAGACCTGTCACTTTCGCGTCCTTCGTGAACTGACGCGCCTGCTGGATCGCGTTCTGCCCCACCGTGCCGTCAAGTACGAGGAGCACCTCGTCCGGCGCTCCCTCGCGCGCGCGACCAGTCACGCGGACGATCTTCCCAAGCTCATCCATGAGGTGACCCTTCGTGTGTAGCCGCCCCGCGGTGTCAGCGATGACCGTGCTGTTGCCCCGCGCGTTCGCGGCGTTGATGGCGTCGAACACCACGGCCGCCGGATCGCCGTCGGGGCGACCCGACACGATCGGGATGTCGAGCCGCGACGCCCACGTCTCGAGTTGCTCGATCGCCGCAGCGCGGAACGTGTCGGCGGCGACGAGCAAGGGGGACTCGCCCGCGTCCCGCAGCCGCTTCGCGAGCTTTGCCGCAGTCGTCGTCTTGCCGCTGCCGTTCACTCCGACGACGAGAATGACGCGCGGCTTCCCGCCCGACCGCAGCGACGCGTCCTGCTTCGTGAGCTCCGCGACGAGCACCTCGCGAACCGCGTCGAGCGCTTTCGGTACGGTCTTCAGTTCGCCTGTTGACGCGAGATCGCGCACCTGCGCCATGAGGGGATCGACGAGAGAGACCGACAGATCCGCGCGGAGCAGCGCCTCCTCGAGCTCGTCGAGGAACTCTGGCGTGATCGGCTCCTCGGCCTTGCGACCGAAGAGTCGCGAGAGAAATCCACCTCGCGTCTTCGCAAGGCCATCCGACAGGCTCACGAGATGAACGCTAGGGGTTGAGCCAGAGGAACGCGATGACGCCGAGTGCGAACGCGCTGATCGAGTACGCGATCGTCCGAAACGTCGTTCGATCAGCGAGCGCGAACGCAGCGAGCGGTCCGGCCCAGGCGAAGTAGATCTCCGCCGTCCCCATGCCGATCGCGAGTCTCGTGTACGCGCCGGAGAGGAAGATCGCGATGAGCGCGAAGACCATCGTGTACTGCGGCTGCATGATCGCGCGCGCCCAGGCGTATCCGATGATGAAGTGCAAGACCGCGTCGGCGATGTACGCCTCGTTCGTGCGGCCGACCACGACGAGGTAGTAAATGCCCCACCCTGCCGCGCAGAGCCACGCGACGCCGAGCGCGGCGCTGCGCCAGCGCAATTCGCGCTAGCCCGCGCGCACGCGCTCGTCGAGCTCGGAAAGCTTGAGCGAGATCACCTTCGAGACGCCGGCGTCGTCCATCGACACGCCGTAGAGCATGTCGGCGGCTTCGATCGTCCCGCGGTTGTGCGTGATGACGACGAACTGCGTACGGTCCGTGAGCTCGCGCAGCGCCTGGGTGAACCGACCGACATTCCGCTCGTCGAGCGCGGCATCGACCTCGTCGAGGACACAGAACGGCGCGGGCTTCACGCGGAGGATCGCGAGGAGAAGCGCGGTCGCGGTGAGCGCGCGCTCGCCGCCGGACAGTTGCGCGAGCGAGCCGATGCGCTTACCCGGCGGCCGCGCATAGATGTCGATGCCCGCCTCCTCCGGATCATCGGAGATGCGCAGGCTCGCCTGCCCACCGTTGAAGAGCCGCTGGAAGAAGACGCCGAACTCGCGATCGACGGCCATGAGCGTCGTGCTGAACTGCTCCGCGATGGTCGCCGCGAGCTCGTCGGCCAGCGTGCGCAGGTCGGCCATGGCCCGCTCAAGATCGGTCTTCTGCGTGGCGAGGAAGTCGTGACGCTGCCCGATCTCAGCGAGCTCGGTCGCGGCGAGCGGATTCACGGGCTCGAGCGCGATGAGTCGGCGACGCAGCCGCGTGAGCGCAGCGAGCGTGCTGCCGCGATCTTTCTCATCGCCTTCGTCCTCGAGCTCGAGGGTGGTCGGGTCGGGCAGCGGCTCATCCTCGGGCAGGCCGAGCTCGGCGCGCACCTGCTCCTCGAGCAGGCGCAGTGCGCCGGCGGCGCGCTCCTCCTCGACCGCGAGTTTGCCGCGCTCGCCGCGCAGCTCCGCCAGACGTTCCCGTGCTTTGGCGAGCCGCTGCTCGGACTCACGGCGCGAACCTTCCGCGGCAAGGGCGCGCTGGCGCGCGAGCTCGGCGGTTCGCTCGGCCTCCCGTGCGTTCGCGGCGGCGCGCCCGAGGTCGGACTGCGCCGCGTCCAGACGTGCTCGCGCTTCGCGCTCCTGCGATGCGAGGGCACGGAGGCGGTCCTCATCGTCGGCGATGCGCTTCTCGGTCGCGCCGACCTGCTCGTCGAGCGTGTCGCGCAGCC
>Ga0209058_1000227_pt1 | contig 45735 bp, 43 predicted proteins | sample GraSoiAngelo_147_FD_185904 | JGI IMG/M metagenome (GOLD analysis project Ga0209058, IMG submission 185904) | Grasslands soil microbial communities from the Angelo Coastal Reserve, California, USA - 14_1009_05_40cm (SPAdes) (version 2) | ecosystem: Environmental > Terrestrial > Soil > Grasslands ... | reverse complement strand
CGTCAGCCTTGCGGCCATTGCGCAATATTCCCCACTGCTGCCTCCCGTAGGAGTCTGGGCCGTGTCTCAGTCCCAATGTGGCTGGCCATCCTCTCAGACCAGCTACCCGTCGTCGCCTTGGTGGGCCATTACCCCGCCAACAAGCTGATAGGCCGCGAGCCCCCCCGTCGGCGCAACCTTGCGGCTGCTTTCCTCACTCAGGGATGCCCCCGAGTGAACGTATGCGGTATTAACCAGCCGTTGGGCTGGCTGTCCCCCACCGTCGGTCAGGTTGCTCACGTGTTACGCACCCGTCTGCCACTGAACCGGAGTTGCCCCCGGTCCCGTACGACTTGCATGTGTTAGGCACGCCGCCAGCGTTCGTCCTGAGCCAGGATCAAACTCTCCAATGATTGAAGAATTCGAACAGCTCGAACCGAACGACTGTGTTTCCACGTGTCGTCCGAATCACGTCAGAGTTGAAACCCCATGGCGCCACGCGTCTGACCGCGTGTGCGCTCGTATCGGGGCCGCACTCCACACGCTCGACCATCAATTCTCAAAGAGCCCACGCGCCAAAAAGTTCGTGCGCAGAGAGCAATGCTAACCGGGCCGGCCGAGTTGGGTCAAGGGGGTCTCCCATTTGAAGATACGGCCCCCGACCCCCCCGGCCAGCGCAGCTCGGAGGGTCCACCCCCACCCTGGTCGGGCGTGCCCGGCCGGAGGATGCCGATCGCCGCCGCCACCCAGACCGCCGCCCCCACGAGCCCGGCGACGAGCAGTCCGGTGCGAACCCGATGCATGCGGCGCACATCCACCCGCAGCACGTCCGCCGGCGTGAGCGCGATCCGCTGGTACAACGGCTGCCCCCCGAAGTCCCTAGACCCGGAGCCCGTCCGCACTTCGACCAGCAGCCGTGTGTCGCCCCGCTCCACCAGCGTGCCGTGCAACGCCCGCAGGTCAAGCCCGAGCGAGTCGCGCAACCGCAGCTCGGCCTCGGTCGACACCACGGCGCGGAGTTTCGCGCCCACCGGCACGGCGTCGAGGGTCGCAGGCACGTAGCTGTAGCAGCCCAGGGACGCAGCCAGCGCCCAACAACTCACGCCGGTCCGAGTCACGGCACGTTCGGGTTCGTCTCCCGCTCGTTCCGCCCAACCGCAAAGCACAAGGCGCGCGCCGCGGGCGCCGTCATCGTTTCGATCGGCGTCGCGTGGAGGAAGTCCGTACTGGATCCCCGGTACGTGCCATCGATGTAGGCGCCCGGGACATTGTGCGTGATCCAGCGGCGCAGGTCGCCGAGCCGGCGCGTTTCGAGCCACAACTCAACCGCCCGCTCGGTCTTCAACAAGGTCCACGCGGAGTCCAGCGATACGGTCCGGTCGTACAACGGGAGGCTCAAGTTCGCCCGGCGCCGGTTCATGCTGTCGACGGCCGCCGCCGCGTTGCCGCCCGTGAGCGCCGCCTCGGCTTCGATGAGGCGCATCTCCCAACCGCTCGAGAGTCGCACCGGCGCAGCGGTCGTCGCGTATTTCGCCTCCGGCCAGAAGGGCACCGACCCCCCGAATTTGGCCACGGCGGCGTCGCCGCTCATCCCGGTGCTGTCCCATTTCGCTCGCGCATCCTTCGTCGTGCGATAATAGCCTTCGTAGAACGTCCCCCACTCTGTGTGCGCGCGGAACGACTGGTTCGCCCGCGCCCAGTAGAGGTAATTGTACTGGTCCGGGGACGCCGCAGCGTATGGTAGCAGGAACTTGCTCGTGTCCGGGACGAGCGCCGCGTCCGCCGTGGCATCGGACCAGGGTCCCAGGCCCCAGCTGGCGAGGTCGGCGCGCACCGAGGCCCGCCCGGCGCGGGCGGCGCGGATGAAGTTCGTCGTCTGGGTGTCCGTCTTGCCGCTCGCCGTAAAAACCGCAAGAGCGTTGGTGAAGGCGGTATCGGCCCGCAAGAAATACAGCGTGTGCGATCCGAGGCTCCCGGGCGAGAGCGACCCGTCGGGGTTCTGCAGCGGAATCACCGACTGGCAGAAACTCTCCCCAAGGGTGCGGTTTGCGAAGCCCGCGTAGAGGTACGCCTGGCCCACCAAGAGCGACTTGCCGAACAACGTGTCGGGCATCACGCGCTTGAACCGCCGCACGGCGTCCTCGGGGACGAAGCGCGCCTGATTCGACGACGCCCAATCCGCACTCGAGGTGGCGTCGTTGAGGATGCCAGCCTGCACATCGGTCGGGATGCCGAAGCTCCCCGTGGACCCGGCGGGGTTGATCTCGAAGGTGACGGCCGCGCTCCAGTAGAGCAGCTGGCCCCCCGTCGCCGACGCGCTGCCGATCGCGTCGGCCAGCGCGCGGCGCGCGCCGACGACGATGGCCGGCCACGCCTCCGGCTTGTCGAGCGTGCCGTCGGGGGTGAGGCCCGGGTTCGTCACGGAGGTGTCGCACGCCGTGAGGAGCAGCGCCACTGCTGTCAAAGAGGTACGCATGGCTTCGCTCCTCTCTCAGAAAACGACGCGGAGGTTGACGGTGATGACCGCGGGCGGCGGGATGTGCTCGGAGATATCCCGGTTCTGCGAGTTGAGCGCGTCGCGGCCGACCATCTCGGGGTCGAACAGCCGCAGGTCCGGGTTGATCCACTTGAGGTAGTTCTGCGCCGTGATGCTGAGGGTCGCCGAGCTGACTCGGCGAATGGCCCAGCCCACGGGGATCGTGAGCGTCACGTCGCGCAGCTTCCAGAAATCCTGTGGGAACCAGAACGTGTCGACGTTGGTGTTGACCGGCACACACTCTTTGCGCTCCCGGGCCGTGAGCTGAGGAATGCTCCCCGTGTGCAACGAGTCCGCGAGCCCGCCCGGGTAGAGGATCGGGTAGGCGCGCGCGCAGGTCGGCCAGCGCACGGAGCGGCTCAGGGCATTGAAGGACGCGCCGTCCTGAATCCACGCCCCGCCCTGATACTCCCCGCGCGCCGACAGAGTGATCCCCTTCGGCAGGCGCAGCGTCAGCTGCTGGCCGAGGATCAGCGTGGGCTGCTGCGGACCGAAGATATGGAAGCCGTGGGAACTGCACGACGACCGGCACACCGTGTCGGGCGCGGCGATGTCGTTCGGGTTGTTGATGATGATGCCCCGGGCGGCCATAGGCGGGAAGCCGGGCTCCACCCAACCGCCGCCCGCGGCGAAGGGAACGGCGCCGCCCAAGTCACGCACCAGTCCGTGGTTCGTGTACACGGTGCCGCCGAGCTCGAGCCCCCAGTCGACCTGGTTGACGACCGTGGCGTTGGCGGCCAGCTCGATGCCGGTGTTGGACAGACTGCCCACGTTGGCGAGCTGCGACCGGAGGTAGCCGTCCGACGGAATCTGCCGCACCGAGAACAGCGCGTCGGTCGTGAGGCGATGATACCACGTCGCCTCGAGGGTGATACGATTCTTGAGGAGGGCGGCATCGAGGCCCAGCTCGGCTTCCCGCGTGCGCTCCGGGCCGATGTCGGGGTTGCCTACGCTGCCCGGCAAGAAGCAGGACAGGCCGGCGGACGTGCAGGGTATCTGGGTCCGGACGGCATCGAACGCGCCTGGGGCGCGCCCCGACCAGCCGAGCGCGCCGCGCAACTTGACCTCACCCACGCTCGCGGGCCAGAACGGCTCGTCTGAAATCACGTACGACCCGCTGATCTTCGGGTAGGCCTGCAAGCCGAGCGACTTGCCGAACGCGCTGTTCCCGTCGAACCGGATCCCGCCAGTCAGGAAGTACCGATCGCGGAACTTCATCACGTCCTGAAAGAAGAACCCGGCGTTCACCACGCGCAGCCGTGACTCATTCGCCAGAAACAGCGCTGCGTTGCTCACCACCGGGAGCCCGGGGCCCGGGAAGATTTCGCCGTACGCGGCGGTCCGCACCTCGTCCGAAGTAATGCTCTGGCCGCCGACCGAGAACGTGGAGGCGAGGGCGGGCGAAAGATGCAGGTCTACGTTGCCGACGTAGTCCGCGGTCAGGATCGAGTAGCGGATCTGTTCGTCCACGAGAATCCCCTGGGGCGCGGCGACGAAGCCGAACGGGCGGAGGTTCCGGTTCTCCTGGTTCGCCTGGTCGTAGCCGATGGTGAAGCGGTTCGAGAACCAGGACAGCGGGGTGTAGGTGACCGTGCCGCCGGTGATGAGCCGTTCGATGCCCGTGGTGAGCGTCTGATTGAGGAGCGAGTCGATCAGCTTCGGATCACCGGAGTGGCGATAATTCTGCTCCTGCCGATACACGTTGAGCACGAGACCCTGCGCGTTGTTCCCCGAGGGCGTGTTCGACAGGTCGGTATTGGCGTAGGTGGTGTTCCAGTCTAGGCGCACGTTGTCGAACAGGTTGACGCTGAAGTTGCCCCGCGTGGAAAATTTTTTCTCGTTGTCGAGCGGCAGCACGCCGTCGTTATCCTCGCGCGTGCCGGACAGGAAGTACTGGAATCCGCGGCTACCGCTTATGCCACCGCCCACCGACCCGGTGTAGCGCTGCCGGTAGGCGTTTCGGATCCAGGAGCACCCGGCGGCGGGGTTCTCGTGACACAGCCCGGTGGGCGAGCCTGCGGGACGGAGGTTGAGATAGGGCACGGAGTCGGTGCCGAACGGGCGCAACTGGGCGATACCCTGCCCCGTCTCGAACGACCAGCGGGGCGCCCCCGTGCCGCCGTGCTTCGTGAAGATCTGGATCACACCCGCCGCCGCTTCGGTGCCGTACAGCGTGCTCGCCGCCGAACCCTTGATGACCTCGATGTGATCCACGTCGGCGGGATTGATATCGTTGAGCGGGCTCGCCTGGTAATTCGCGCCCCGGAACGCGTTCGAGTTCGAGTCGTCGAACGGCGGCCGGTTGCGCCGGTAGCCCTCGCTCCGCACCCGGATACCGTCGATGTACACGATCGGCTGGTTGCTCTGGCTGACGCTGACCGCGCCCCGGAGCCGGATCTGCGCCCCCTCCCCGGCCATCCCGCTCGTCTGCATCACGTTCAGGCCGGGGGCCCGCGCCTGGAGCAGCTGGTCCATGTTCGCGGGCGGATCTTTCACCTGCGACAGGTTCACCTGCGCGATCGAGTTGCCGACCTCGCGGACGCGCGCCAGCCCCGCCGTCCCGGTCACCACAACCGCGTCGAGCTGCAACACGCTCGGCGTGAGCTGGACGCTGGTCTGGTTGACCTGGTCGGCGCTGACGGTCAGCCGCAGCGTGGCCAACCGGTAACCGATGGCCAAGACCCGGACCTCGCGCGGGCCCGCGGGGACGTTGCGCAGCGCAAACCGGCCGTCGGAACCAGTGCGCACACCGATGTTGCTCCCGGCGATGGTGACCTCGGCGCCGACCACCGGCTCACGGGTCGCCGCCGCGGTGACCGTTCCTTCCACGGACCCGGTTTGAGCGGCGAGCGGGTAGGCGGTGACCGCGAGACCCAGCGCGAACCCGACATACAAGGGGAGACGTGTCATAGGCCCAAGCCCCCTTCCTTCGAGAAGACGAGCGCGACGAGTAGGAAATGACTGTCCCGTCGCGGGGTGTCAAGACATCCGACGTCACAGGCTCAGCTGCACACGGGTGTAGTAGAACCCCCCGTTCATCCCGAACTGGGTGACGCGTCGGCTGTAGATGAAACGACCAGAGGTGATGTTCGCCGCCTTCACCTGCCGATCCGGATAGGTGTTGAGGATGTTGTTGCCGCCCAGAGCCAGCCGCACGCCGCCCCGGAGCTGGTAGGAGAGATCGAGGTCGAAGAGCGTCTTCGCGCCGAAGTGCTCGTCATTCGCGGGACCGCTCGGGCTACGATAGTCGATCGCGCCGTAATACGTCGCCCGAGCGACCCCGCCGAACCGCCCGAGCGTGTAGCGCGCGGCGATCGAGCTCTTGGCGCGCGGCAGCGCATCCTCGAGCCGGTTCCGGTCCTCCCGATTCAGAATGCGCGCACGCACGGTGTCGAGATTGGCGCTGGAGAACGTGTCGGCCATCGCCTCAGGTACGTTCACGCGCTCGACCTGCGTCTTGGTGAAGCTGGCCGAGGCGGTCAGACTGAGCGTTCCGCTGGCGAGCCGGGTCGCATAGGCGGCGACGACGTCCAGCCCGTGCGTTCTCGTGTTGAGTGCGTTGGTAAAGAACTGCGCGGTGGTCACCCCCTGGTTCTGGAAGGGCGTCAAGATCTGGATGACCCGCGCGCGGACAGCCGGGTCGGGATCGTTCCTGGCGAACTGGCTGGTGATCACGATGCGGCCGTCGATCGTGATGCGATAGGCATCGGCCGTGAGGGAGAGATTGTCGAGCGGCCGCCATGTGAGCCCGCCGCTCCAGTTGATGGACGTCTCTTCAGCCAGATCCGGAACCCCGAAGGCCTTGGTGACGCGACTTTGGTTATTGGTGGTGAGGACGTTTTGGGGCTCAAGCTGGCCCGTGCTCGGATTCACGACGAACTGGGTGCTCACGTTATTGAGCCACACCTGCTGCAATGACGGCGCCCGGAAACCGGTGCTGACGGCGCCGCGCAGGGCAAGATTGCCCCCGAGCTCGTAGCGGCCGGCGAGCTTGCCGTTCACGGTGCTGCCGAAGTCGCTGTAGTTCTCGTAGCGGCCGCCGACGTCCACCAGCAGCCGGCTCGTGAGCTGGCTCTCGAGCCCGGTGTACGCGCTGAGGCCGGTGCGCGAGCGGTCGACCTCGTTGGCGGGCTGGAAGCCGGGGAACCCCTGCGAACCGGGCAGCTTGGGTGCGCCCGTGCTGGTCCGTTCGTAGACCCTCCCGGTGTCGGTGAGGACACCGAGCTCCCAAGAAGCGGCGTCGCCAGCCTCGATGCGGTAGTTCTCCACTCGGAACTCGGCGCCCGCGACGAACGACACCGACTTGAGTCCGCCGACGGCAAGTGGCCGGACCAGGTCGAGGTTGCCCATCGTCTGGGCGAAGGAAAGGCGGCCGGCATCGAATGTGGTCGGCGAGGAGGCGCCCATTGAGGCATTCACGGTGTGGTCTATAATGAACTGGAAATCGTTGCGCCCGTGGGTCAGGCTGAAATCCACGTCCCAGCCCCTCGTAGTGCCGCGCACACCCGCGGCCAGCGAGCGGTCCACGATCCCAGTGTTGATGAAGGGGAGGAAGCCGTTGGGGAAGATCTGGGGAACGACCCGGTCCTCCTGGTTCGGTAACCGGAAGACGGCGCCTGCCCGGCCGTCGCGCGAGGAGAAGCCGCCGAAGCTGTAGAACTCGGCGTCGGCGCCGAGCGATACCGTCGTATTAAAGAACGCGGTGCCGAACGTCGCGGCCGCTTGGCCCACCTGCATCGTGAAGTCCCGGCGCGTGAGGCCGCGGGCCGCGAGGGCGGCATCGGTGGCCGCCGTCCCTGTCACGCCCGGAAAGATGTCGCCCGACCACGGCGCCGCGCGGTTCGTCCCGCCGCGATCGAGATACTCGGCGGTGACGTTCAGGAAGCCCCGGTCCCCGATTGCGAAGCCGTAGTTGGCGTCGGCTTTGACCTGGTCGCCGTCGTGATGGTCGGCCATGTCCCAGAAGCCACCGCCCCCTGGCGTGGTGCCGACAGTGGAGCTGGCGTCGAGCCGTTCCGTCTGCCGCTTCAGCACGATGTTGATCACGCCGGCGATGGCGTCCGACCCGTACTGCGCAGCCGCGCCGTCTCGCAATACCTCGATCCGGTCGATGGCCGCGGTCGGGATCGCATTCAAGTCCACCCCCACCGTGCCACGACCGAAGGTGCCGTTCACGTGCACCAGCGCGCTCGAATGACGCCGCTTCCCGTTCACCAGGACGAGCACCTGGTCGGGCCCGAGGCCGCGTAGGCTCGCCGGGTTGATGTGGTCCGATCCGTCGGCGATGGTCTGGTGCGAGGCATTGAACGACGGCGCCAGGGTGGCGAGGATCTGGTTGACCTCGGTCTGGCCGTTGTCGGCGATCTCCTGCGCCGAGATCACGTCCACGGGCACCGGCGTCTCGACGGCGGTACGAGACGTGCGCGCCCCGACCACGACCACCTCGTTCAGCGACAGCGGCGTCGCCACGAGCTTGAAGTCGGCCGTCACTGTCTGTCCCGCCGTCAGGGTGACGCGCTGCTCCGCCGCGTCATAGCCGATGAGCCGCGCGCGCACTCGGTGCGCCCCGGGGGGCGCGCTCAAGTGATACTGCCCCTTCTCATTGGTCAGGACGCTGCGGGCGGTCCCGACGATCACCACGCTCGCGCCGACGAGCGGCGCCCCCGATTCGGTCGCGACCACGGTCCCCGAGACGGTACCGGTCTGCTGGGCGGCGAGCGGCAGCGCGAGGAGGAGTGCTGCGAGCGGGAGCAGGACGCGGTTCGATCCCATGGGCAACCTCCTGGAGGAGGGCGGTGTCGACTGGCGCGGCGCTGGTAGAAATACGACCCCGCGGTCGCCTCCGCTACCCGGGCGATCTTCCCTGGGGCCGCGGTGCCGGGAGCCGGCTGGCTAGAAACCGTAAGCGGAGTCAAATTCCAGGGTGCCCTTCTCCCGCGGCAACTCCGCTTCGCCCCCCGACCGGCGGGCCCCCACCGACCGCCGCAGCGGGACCGAGCGCCGCAACGGTGACCGCCGTCGGATGCTTACGCTCGTCACGGTCGAGCGGCGCGCGGGGAAGGATCGGCGGCAGCACCCCGAGCGCCGCGCCGGCGGGCGGCGGGGCGGCCAGGAGCGGCGGGGGGAAGAATCGGCGGCGGAGCACATCCGCAACGCCCTGCAGCTGATCGTGGAGGTCGCAGACGCGCGTGAGCTCGACGACGAGCATCGGCGCGATCTGGATGCGGCCCTGTTCCGGTTACGGTTTGCGCTCGACCGGCTGGAGGCGCCCGTCGGGGGAAAGCGGGGGAGTGCCGGGGGCCGATAGCAACACCGCCTCCTTCATCCCGCCGAGCCGCTGGCGATGGAGCCGCGGCTCGTACACCACGAACGGGGGTTCCACGAAGCGGAGGACGTACTCCCGCTCGAGCAGGTCCAGAAACCCCGGCGGAAACACCACGCCACCGTAGCAGCGATCGCCGGCGCTCGCTGTGCAGGCGCGTAACGCCGCCGGGATGTGGGCGCGATCGGACCCCGTAAAGTCGACCAGCACAACCGCCCCAAAGCTGGCGTCGTTCATCCGTCTCGTGAAGTCGGCCGCCACGTCCGGGCGCGCCCGCGCGAGCAGCCGCAGATTGAACGGATCGAGCACGCGCGGCCGTTGTCCCGCCAGCACCGGAAGAATCGGGTTCTCGCTCAAGAGATCGTGGCGTTGCGGACCGAGCGCGCCCACGATCGCGGCGACCTTCCACCGCTCGGGTCTGCCGCCCTTCTCGATGAGAGACTTGATGGAGATCATCCCCGGTACCCACGTCAGCGCCGCGAGCCCGGCGAGCGCCGCCGCCAGTCCAACGGCCAGCCGCGGAGAGGGGGAGCCCGCCCCGAAGGTCAACTGCCAACCGAGCAGTAGCACCGCCGCGCCCAGGAGATCGAGAAAGTGGTTGCTGTCGGTGCCGGGGGAGGTGAAGATCGCGAGGGTCCCCGCCGCCGCGAGCAGGAAGTAGCCGACCGGGAAGCTCATCCGATCCTGCCGGAGTAGCGCGGCGGCGTACAGCCCCGCGACCGCTACGATGATGAGGAACACCGGATCCTGCAGCGCCACCAGCGCGAACCAGAGCGGCGCGCCGAGCGCGTAGCCGGGACGCGCCCCACCGCTCGCCACGGCGAGGAACGACGTGAGGGCCCGGCCGTCGCTCGCCCACTGGATGAGCGCGAGCGCACCCGCCCCGAGCGCGGCGAGCACAGCGGCGAGGGTGACGGCCTGGCGGCGCTCCCCCCGCCGCACCAGCCAGAAACACACGGCCACCGCGCCGACCAGGGCGGTGAACTTCGTCAGGAAGGCACCGAGCAGCGCCAGGGCGCAGCACCCCAACACGAGCGGCGACCGGGCGCGCGCGTACCGCAATCCGAAGTAGATCCCCCACAGGTTGAGCGCCCCCGCGAGAACGTCACCCTTCACCTGGAGCGAGAGCAGCTGGAACGATACCGCGGCGTGACACAGCACCGACAGCGGCACGGCGAGCGACCACCGGACACCCAGGACGCGCAGACAGCACAGCAGCGCGAGGTCGAACAGCACGATGGACGCAACCGTGAGGAGCAAGCCGGCGAAGATCGGGTCGAGCGACAATCGGATCAGCGTGCCGTGCAGCACGAAGAAGAGCGGCATGTAACGCGTCCCGCCGAACCCATACGCATCGGCGGTGGGCCGGTAGAAGATGCCGTTCGCAAAGTCCTGAGCCAGCGCCGTCCACACGCCGCTCGTACTGTCCTGCGGGAGCGACCCGGGCCAGTACCACAGCATCAAGGCGATCGAGCTGACGAACGGGACGAGACACCCGATCCAGATCAGCCGACGCTGCACCTGCGACAAGGAGTTCACGAGGGATGCGCCCGGGAGGATTCGAACCTCCGACCAACAGCTTAGAAGGCTGCTGCTCTATCCACCTGAGCTACGGGCGCCAGAGACCACGCGCGCAGACGGGCAGTAATCTAGCAAGGCCAGGCTCCTGGCGCCGTATTTCGCCGGAACATCCACGGCTTACATTCAATACGGGAAAATGGAAACCAAGCGGAAGTACGAGGTCCCGGTCGAGGCGCGTGCGGCGACCGTGCCGGCCGGCTCAGTCGAGCGGGCGCTGCGCGTCCATCCCCGTGAGGAGCGCAACCCTGGGACACCCCTGGACCTCGACCTGGTGCGCGCATTGCGCGTGAACCGCAGCGCCGTCGAGCGCCGCGCCGCCACCATTCCCACTCGCCGGACCGTCAAGCGCGAGTGGCAAGCCGCCTGGCTGCTGCGGGCGATCACGTGCATCGATCTCACTACCCTGCAGGGGGACGACACCCCTACCAACGTGCTACGGCTGTGCGCCAAGGCGAAGGAGCCCGTGCGCCGGGACCTGCTCGAGGCGCTGGGCGCCACCGACTTGGGGATCAGGGTCGGTGCCGTATGCCTGTACCACGCCTTCGTGCCGGTCGCCGTCCAAGCGCTCCAGGGCTCGGGCATCCCGGTCGCCGCCGTGTCGACCGGGTTTCCGGCGGGGCTCAACCCCCTGCCCCAGCGGATCGAGGAGATCAAGGCCTCGGTGGCGGCGGGGGCGGACGAGATCGACGTGGTCATCACGCGCGCCCACGCGCTCGCCGGCGACTGGGAAGCGGTGTACGACGAAGTCCGCGCCTTCCGCGCGGCGTGCGGCGCCGCGCACATGAAGGTGATCCTTGGCACTGGGGACCTGGCCACGCTCGCGAACGTGGCGCGCGCGAGCCAGGTGGCGATGATGGCCGGTGCCGATTTCATCAAGACGTCCACCGGCAAGGAAGCGGTGAACGCGACTTTGCCGGTCGGCGTCGTCATGACCCGGATGATCCGCGACTATCATGAGCGCACCGGGCACGCGGTCGGCTTCAAGCCGGCCGGCGGCATGCGGAGCGCCAAGACGGCCCTGCAGTGGCTCATTCTTATGAAGGAGGAGCTGGGCGACCGTTGGCTCAAGGCGGACCTGTTCCGCCTCGGCGCCTCGAGCCTGCTCACCGACATCGAGCGCCAGCTCGAGCATTTCGTCACCGGACGTTATTCGGCGGCCCATCGCCATCCCATGGTATGACGACCGTCTCCGAAATCTTCGAGACGATGGCTTACGGGCCCGCACCAGAAAGCGACAAGCAGGCGCGCGAGTGGATCGCCCGGCACGGCGGTGAATTCGGTGTGTTCGTTGGCGGGCGTTGGACCGCGACGCAGAGCGCCGAGCTGTTCGACGTGCTCAACCCCGCGACCGCGACACGGCTCGCCCGGGTCACCCAAGCGGGCCCGGCGGAGGTAGATGCCGCGGTGGCCGCCGCGCGCCACGCGTTCGGCTCGTGGTCTACGCTGTCCGGACATGCCCGGGCGCGTCATCTCTACGCGTTGGCGCGCGCCGTCCAGAAGCACGCGCGGCTGCTCGCGGTGCTCGAAAGCCTGGACAACGGCAAGTCGATCCGCGAGACCCGCGATCTCGACATCCCGCTCGTCGCCCGACACTTCTACCATCACGCCGGGTGGGCGCAGCTCGCCGAGTCGGAATTCGCGGGCCACGGCCCCGTGGGCGTCGTCGGGCAGATCATCCCCTGGAACTTCCCGCTCCTGATGCTCGCCTGGAAGATCGCGCCGGCGCTCGCGGCCGGGAACACGGTGGTGCTCAAGCCCGCGGAGTTCACGCCGCTCACGGCGCTATGCCTGGCCGAGATCGCGCACCTGGCGGGGCTCCCGCCGGGCGTGCTAAACGTCGTCACGGGCGACGGCCGCACCGGCGGACTGCTCGTCGCGCACGCCGACGTCGACAAGATCGCGTTCACGGGCTCGACGGAAGTCGGGCGCATCATCCGTAAGGCGACCGCCGGGTCGGGGAAGAAGCTCTCGCTCGAGCTCGGCGGCAAGAGCCCGTTCATCGTATTCGACGACGCCGATGTGGACAGCGTCGTCGAAGGCGTCGTGGACGCGATCTGGTTCAACCAGGGGCAGGTGTGCTGCGCGGGCTCGCGGCTGCTGGCGCACGAGGGCATCGCCGAGCGGCTGGTCACGAAGCTGCGCGCCCGAATGGAAAAGCTGCGGGTCGGCCCGCCGCTCGACAAGGCGATCGACATGGGTGCCATCGTGGCACCGGTGCAGCTCGAGCGCATCCGCCAGCTCGTGAGCACCGGCGTCGCGGAGGGCGCCACGATGTGGCAACCATCATGGGCGTGTCCCACCGAGGGGTACTTCTACCCGCCCACCTTGTTCACGAACGTCGCGCCCGCCGCCACGATCGCCCAGGTGGAGATCTTCGGCCCCGTGCTGGTCGCGATGATGTTCCGGACCCCCGCCGAGGCGGTCGAGCTCGCCAACAATACCCCCTACGGACTCGCGGCGAGCGTCTGGACGGAGAACATCAACCTGGCGCTCGACGTCGCGCCGAAGATCAAAGCGGGCGTCGTTTGGATCAACTGCACCAACCTGTTCGATGCCGCGTCGGGGTTCGGCGGGTACCGGGAGTCGGGGTTCGGGCGCGAGGGCGGGAGAGAGGGGATGTGGGAGTATCTGAAGCCGGTGTGGGACCGGGGAAAGGGGAAAGGGGATGGGGTCTCACGGCAGGCCGCACCGAAGCGCGGGAGGAGCGCTCGCCTTCCCTCTTCCCCGTTCTCCCTTCCCCCGATTGATCGCACCTACAAGATGTTCATCGGGGGCAAGCAGACTCGACCCGACGCGCCGTACGCTCGCCAGATCATCGGTGCGGGGGGTCGCCCGCTCGGCGAGGTGGGTGAAGGGAATCGCAAGGACATCCGCGACGCGGTGGAGGCGGCGCGCGCGGCGGCCGGGTGGGCGCAGACGAGCGGTCACGCGCGCGGCCAGATTCTGTACTACATCGCCGAGAACCTCGGGGTTCGCGCGGCCGAGTTCGCGGGCCACATCGAGGCCCTGACGGGCGGGGAGGGCGCCGACGCCCGCCACGAGGTAGATGCCACGCTGTCACGTCTCTTCAGCTACGCTGCCTGGGCGGACAAGTACGACGGCGCGGTCCACCAGGTGCCGATCCGCGGCGTGACGCTCGCCATGAACGAGCCGATCGGGGTGCTGGGACTCGCCTGCCCGGAGGAATGCCCGCTGCTCGGCTTCGTATCCCTGGTGGCCCCCGCCATCGCGACCGGGAACACAGTGATCGCGCTCCCGTCGGAGGTCCACCCGCTCGCGGCCACGGAGCTCTACACCGTGCTCGAGGCCTCAGACGTGCCGAGCGGGGTGGTGAACATCGTGACCGGAGCGAAGGACGCGCTCGCCAAGGTGCTCGCCGAGCACGACGATGTGGACGGCGTGTGGTACTTCGGGAACCGAGCGGGCGCCGCGGAGGTCGAGCGCGCCTCGGCCGGCAACATGAAGCGGACGTGGGTCGAGTGGGAAACGAGAGATTGGCGCGACAGCCAGCAAGGCGAAGGGCGGAAATTCCTGAGACAGGCGACTCAGGTCAAGAACATCTGGATACCGTACGGAGAATAATCGGCTGCGGACTCAGAAGCCTTGGTCGTGCAGTACGACCCGCAGCTGCAGCACGGTCACGGCTAGCCGGCCGACCAGGTCCGGGCCGGGATCGGTCGCGAAGCGGGCGCGAACACCCACCCACACGTCGGGTGTACTGAAGACGGTGTCGTTTACCGACCGCGTCGTCGGTGGCAGCAAGGTATCTGTCTGCACGCCCGACACGGTGGCGTGGGCACTGACGTACGGCTGGCCGATGAAGAGGCCGGCCTCGTCCCTTGCGAAGAAGACATCGAGGGCGACGGTACCGCCGCCCTGGGTGCTCTCGAGGATCGCGCCGGCCGTCACCTGAACGGAGTCCACGCGGCCCGGCCCGAACCGCGATGGGATTGAGAACAGTCGTGCCGCCGTGAGGTCGGTCTGGGGCACGCCGCCGCGGATGCCGAAGGAGAACGCGTCGAGCCCCTGCGACCGAAGGAAGCTCAGCACGTCAACGGTGAGGACGATGCGCGCTGCACCGCATGCCGCCAGCGCCACCACGAAGGACAACGTCCCTACTGCCGCCGCCCTCTTCATCGGGCCTCCCCAGCAGCGGTAGCCATCGAGCCCAGCTGCTCGGTGGATTCGACGCCTCCCTTATGCTACACGATCACCCCATGAAAGCAATCGGCGGGGTGCTCTGCGCATCAGGCGGCGAGCCGCTTCCCGTCGGGTCGCGCGACCTCGGTTTTCATGAGCTTCCACCGTCCGCAGACCGGACATCCCGCGTAGGTTCGACCCAGCCAATCCGTCTCGTACCGCACCGGATGTTTGCAGCCGCGCCGCCCAGCTCGGCTCGGCGCGCGGCGATCGGTTCTCGTAGGCATGTGCACCGTCCACCGTTACGTGGGAACTATAAGAAACCCAACTCTGAGCCCGCCGGTTCCCGCCTGCTACGGCGTGCCGGTGGGCAGCTACTGCTTGGCAGGCGTGATGTCCGTTACCGGCAGATCCCAGTGGGCGAGCAGTATCTCGAAGCGCCGCTGCTCCTCTCGCCTGTAGCTGACCTGGTCAGGCCAGAGCTGATTGATCCAGGACTCCTCCTGAGGGTTGGCGGTGGTCGCCAGCGTCGAGTTCTTGAATCGGATGGTCACGCGATAATCCCAGCGCGCGTCTTCAGTCATGTGGTTGGACGGCGTTTCGATCTTCACGGACATCATCCGACCACTCTCCACCCCCCGCTTCAGCAGGGGGTAGTGGTTCTTGAGGAATAGCTGCAGGAACTCCTGCTGGTGTCCCCACTGCACCTTGTAGTAGTACTCCATCGTATACGGCTGGTCAGGGGCAACCTGCGGTGGAGCACCTTGCGCGAGCAGGGCGCGCGCGAGCACCGAAAGGCACAGGGCGGTCGGTAGCTGCTTCATCTCTCCTCCGAAGCAAAGTCGAGTGGGAGCGACGGCGCTCATGACCAGACTGGTAACATCGGGAACACCAAAGAGAAAGCCCCGCAACCGCCGTCGGTGCGGGACTCATTTTCGAAGTCGGGGCGCCGGGATTCGAACCCGGGACCTTCTGGTCCCAAACCAGACGCGCTACCGGACTGCGCTACGCCCCGAATGCTAGACGGATGGACGGATAGACGCACAGCGGGTGGAAGTTAAGAGGGACCAGGAGACAACGCTACGAGGGACGGTCGCGTCCGCTTAGCCGTTGCCGCTCTCGCGACCCGGGGCTTCCAGCGCCGAGGCCAACCAATCGAAGATCTGGCGCAGGTTGAAGGGCTTCCGCAGCAGGGCGCACGGGTTACGCGCGATCCAGGCGCGAACCTCATCGGCGTCCGCGTCGCCGGTCATGATGGCGATCCGCCCCGCCAGCGCGGGCCAGCGGTTGACGATGGCGAGAAACAGCGCGAGTCCCGACATGGTGGGCAGCCGGATGTCGAGCAGGACGGCGTCCGCCGGGCCCGCGGCGAGCAGCTCGTAGGCCGTTTCGGCACTGCCCGCGCCGAGCACCCGATACCCTTCACGCTCGAGCGCGCGCTCGAGCACACGACGCAGCGGCGCCTCGTCGTCGACGATCAGCACCGTCCGCCGAGCCTCGCTCATGAGACGGACACCTGGGCCTGACGGGTCGGGAAGAAGCCGTGCACGACGCGCTCGAGCGCTTCCTCGGGGGCGAGCGTGAGGCGCATCTCGCCGGCGGTGAGCCCGAGATACGTGCGGGCGTGCAACTGCAGCGTTTTCGTTTGCGCATAACCCAGCCGCACCGCAACGTCTTCGATCGTGAACCCGGGATCCTGCAGCAAGCGATGCGCATACAGCACGCGCGCGGCGGCGAGGAAGTGACGGGGCGAGGGGAGTCCCACGCGCATGAACCAGCGCTCGAAGGTGCGCCGGTCGACCCGGGCGCGGGTCGCCACTTGCTGAACGGTTTGGACCTCCGCGGGCGAGCGCAGCACTTCTTCGAGCACCCAGCGCAGCTCGCTCGGCAGCGGGGAGAGCGCCCATGCGAATTGATCGAGCAGCTGTTGGGAAGTGGAGCGCGCCTCTTCTTGCGCCAGAACATGGCGCAGATGCACGGGGTGATCGTCGTAGCGGGAGAACACCACGTGCCGGATGCCGCGTTGGCCGAGCGCGAGCAGCACCGCCGCCGTCTGCGGCGTGAGGCTGGTGTAGAGGATGAGCGGCAGCGACGGAAACAGCACGCGCAGCCGCTCGATCTCCCGATCGCTCGCCGTCCCCGTCAACAGCGGATCCACCACCGCCAGCTCGACCGGGCGGCTGCGGATCGCCGCCAGCACCGCATCCCAGCTCGACGCGTGCACCACGGCGAACCGCGCCGCGGCCGCGCGGCGCAGCTTGTGAAACTGAATCCCGGAGACGGCCGCTAAAACCAGCATAAATGTCGCAAAACCACCCCACGATGCCGCGAAAACACCCTAAAAAACATCGGCTCGAACGCCGAGTTTAGCGTTGTCGCCCGAAGTACACACCGTAACTCAACTCTTGGAGGTTCTATGCTGCGCCCGATCCGCACCCTCGTGGCTTTGCTCGTCGTGTCGTTCGCGCTCGTCGCCTCGGCGTGTGCCGATACCACCGGCCCCCGACCCGGCGGGACGCCGTGCGACGTGAACAATCCAAACACCTGTCACTGAGAGCCCTCAGCCTCCTAGTCGGGCAAGAGATGCTGCGACCTCTAGCACACCCGGGTCGCTGACTAGAAACGGCTCCGCGGCTGCGTCCGGGGCTTTCGCGAGTTCCGCTTCGCAGCCGTGGAGTCCGTTTCGGATCCGCTCGATCCGGAACAGCAGTTCGTTCGAATCGGCACGCTCCGCGACCTCGAGAGCGGCGTCCATCAGGCGTTCCGCCTGAAGGAACCGACCAAACCGGGCTTGGCCAATCCCTCCCTTGAGATAGAAGTCAGCCAAGATACTAGGTGGCATGTTCCCCGTTTGCCTTTCGCACGCCGCGCGCCAACGCTCAAAGCTCAACCGATCGCCGCGGTAGGATGCACAATGCATGAGCTCGATCATCGCGTTCTCTACCACGTCCTGCATTGCATGTCCTCGATGAACCACTTCGAGGAGCGCGCGCTCGGCGCCAACAACCTCCCCGACCGCGAGTAGCATGAGGCCCAGGTCGCCAAGCGCCCGCACCCGCGAGGACTCGTCCTCGTACAGGTCGACGGCGCGCCAGACATGTACGATTCCGTCGCTCACCTGCCCGCGTAGAAGCAGGGTCGTGCCGAGCGCATGGTGCGCGCGCGCTTCGATGTCGCGTTCCCGAGCCACGCGCGCATCGACGGCGAGCTCTCGGAACAGTCGCTCGGCCTCCGCGAGATTGCCTCTCGCTTGGGTCGAGATCGCCCGCCCCACGCGGCTGAGAAAGGCCGAATGGACATTCCCGGCGGCCTCCGCTAGCACTCCGGCCAGGGCGTATGCCGCGTCACCATCGACGAACCGGTGCAACTTTCGGTTCACGCGGCCGATCCGCAGCTGCACGGCGATCGCGTCCGAGCACGCCAAGCGTTCGGCGCCGACGCGGTGGAGCGTTTCTAGCGCGTCGAGCGCTTCGTCCAGACGCAGCTCGTCTTCCAGGTAGTGCGCGTAGGCGAGCAGCGCAGGGGCGACGATGCGAACCTCTTGCTGGTGGAAAGCATCGGCCACCGCCAGCACGACGCCAATGAGGTGGCTTGTCTCGGTGTGATCGGTAGGCAGTTCGCGGCACACCCGCTCGGTGGCCGCGTGCTGATAGCGAAACACGTCCGCATGCGCCGGCCCGCGGCCCGGGCCGAGCAGGTCGACCAGACGGAGCGCGAGAAACGCCCCGTTGCCGAGCCGTGCGTCGGCCGACGTGGCGGAGCGAGCCCCCGCGAGGCGCCTGAGGAACACCGCGTGCGGCAGACCGTCCAGTTCCGTACATGCTTGTGTCATCATCGGCCTCCCTCGCTGCAACCGGACGGGGTCCCCCGCTGCCTCCGCTCGCTCCGCCGCCCGCGCCGACCCCACGTTCTCGTGACCAAGTTATCGCATCCCCCGCCCGCTCGAAACACCCGGCGACGCGCCGCGCGTGTGCGCGGCGTCACCACGACGTCGTGGACGGGTCCGCCGCAGGCTCGAGCCCCTGCAGGTAGGTCACGAGCCTCCAGATGGCGTCGGGCGGCAGCACGCCCCCGAACGCCGGCATGCCGCGCGGCCGACCGTAATAGATCGAGTGAAAGATCGCGCCGTCGGCGCCGCCATAGCGCCAGCGCCCGTCGGCGAGGCTCGGCCCCTGCCCCCCGGTGGCGCCCACGGCATGACAGCCATCACAATTGAACGCGCTGAAGAGCTTCTCGCCGTCCGCCGCGTACCGCCGATCGCCCTTGAACGGGTTCTCGAGCGTTCCGGCCGGCGGCGCAGCCCCGCCGGCAAACACGTGCTGCTCATAACGCACCGCGGGCGGGACGGGCTGCTGTCCCGACGTCACGAGCAGGGCGATCAGCGGTGTCGCGACTACAGCGCGAATAGCCATACGATCCCTCCCAGGCTGGTGTGCCGCGCCAGGTCCGGCATGAAGCTCGCCGGCGGGCGCACGTCCGCGGGATCGTCGGAGCGGACATCACCGGCGAGCAGCGCCCAGTCGCCGCCCAGCCCCGCGTAGACCGCCACGTACTGCTTGCCGGCGGCGCCGGTGAACGTGATCGGATTCCCAACCACACCGGAGCCCACCTTGAACTTCCACAGCGCCGCGCCGCTCTTGGCGTCCACCGCCTTGAACCAGCCGTCCAGCGTGCCGTAGAACACCACCCCGCCGGCGGTCACGAGCGCACCGCTCCAGACGGGGTACTTCTCCTTGATCTCCCAGACCTTCTTCCCGAAGCCTGCGTCCCACGCGATCACGGCGCCCAAGTTGCCGCCGGGCCCGGGCTTGTACGGCGCGTTAAGACCGATGAACGGCGTCCCGGCGAGGTACGTGACGGGCGTGGTCTGATAATCCATGCACATGTTGTTCGTGGGAACGTAGAACAGCCCGGTGCGGGGGGAATACGCGGCGGGCTGCTGGTTCTTGCCACCTTCGAGCGTCGGGCAGATGTCCTTCACGCTCCCGCGGGAAGCGCCCGTGAGCTTCGTGGAATCGACCTCGGGGCGCCCGGTTGTGAGATCGACCCGCTTGGCCCAATTCACGACCACGTACGGCTCCGCCACCAGCACCTCTCCGGTTGCGCGATCGATCGTGTAGGCGAAGCCGTTCTTGTCGAAGTGCACCAGCACGCGGCGGCGGCGGCCCCGGACGGTCAGGTCCGCCAGGATCATCTCCTGCACGGCGTCGTAGTCCCAGTTGTCGGCCGGTGTGAACTGATACGCCCAGACCAGGCTCCCGTCGCCCGGGCGGCGCGCCAGGACGCTCGTCGCCCATTTGTTGTCCCCGCGACGCTGCTCGGCGTTGTACGGTGCCGGATTGCCGGTGCCGTAGTAGAACAGGTCGAGCGCCGGATCGTACGAGAGCCAGCCCCACACGGGCGCGCCGCCGTGCTTCCACCCATCGGGGGGCCAGGTGGTCTGGCCCAGACCGGCGCCCTTGTCGTAAAACGGCCGGAAGGTCTCGGGTCGCGCCAGGATCTCGGCGTCGGGTCCGGCATTGTAGGCCGTCCAGACGACGCGGCCCGTCGCGAGGTCGAGCCCCTTCACCCACCCGCGCACCCCGAATTCGCCGCCGGCGGTCCCCACGATGACCCGGTCGCCCACGACGAGGGGCGCCATGGGAGTCGACTCGCCCTGCCGCACGTCGGCGACCTTGGTGTTCCAAATCTCCCGACCCGTGGCGGCCGCGATCGCCACCGTATGGCCGTCGAGCAGGTTGTAGACAATGCGGTCGTTCGCGAAGACGGCGCCGCGATTTACGACGTCGCAGCACGCGATGCCGATCGCCGCCGCGTCGACGTTGGGTCGGTACTTCCACTTGAGGGGGTAGCCCTCCTGCGCGAGATCGAACGCGTAGAGGACGTTCGGGTAGGGGGTGACGACATACATCGTCTGTTGCACGACCAGGGGCTGTCCCTCGTGCCCGGCGAGGACGCCGGTGGAGAAGCTCCACACCGCGCGCAGCGCCTTGGCGTTTGCCGCGGTGATGTGTGTCAGGGCGCTGTACCGGGTGGCGGCGTAGTCCTTGGCGGGCATGGGCCATTGGCCATCCGGCGCGCCCGGCACGGCGTGCTGCAGGGCGAGAACGACGAGCAGGGTCGATGCGGTCACGGGCGGCCTCTCTTCATGTGCTCCGGCGCACCAGCACCTCGATCAGGGCGCGGATGGCGCGTCCCCGATGCGACACCCGCTGCTTGGCCGCGAGCGGCGCTTCGGCGAAGCTGATGCCGAGATCATTGGACAGGAACAGGGGGTCGTAACCGAACCCGCCGCTGCCGCGGGGCGCCGCGAGGATGCGGCCTTCGCACGTCGCCTCGACGAGCTCCGGCTTGGCGGTCGCGGTCTCGACGTACGCCACGACGCAGCGGAAGCGGGCCGTGCGCTGCTCGTCGTTCACCTGGGCGAGCCGCTCGAGCAGCAGCGCGTTGTTCTGGGCGTCGACGCCTCCTTCCCCCCGACCGGCGGCCTCCCTCCCGTGCATCAGGGCCCACCGCGCCGAAAAGACCCCCGGGGCGCCGTCGAGCGCGTCCACTTCGAGCCCCGAGTCTTCGGCGAGCGTCGGGAGGTGACTGCGCGCGGCGAAGTAGCGCGCCTTGGCCACGGCGTTCTCGGAGAAGCTCGAGCCGCGCTCCAGGTCCTGCTCCTCCGGCAGCCGCTCGAGGAACTGGTCCGCCGGGAAGACGAGCTGAAACGGGAGCGCGACGAAGATGTCGCGGATCTCCCGGACCTTCCCGTCGTTGCGCGTGGCGATCAGGAGCTTCATCGCCTCGCGTCCCGCCGCAGCCGCCCCAGCAGCTCGCTGGTCGAGTAGCCCGGTACGAGCGCCACCCGCACGACGCGCCCGCCCCACCCTTCCACCTCGGCGGCCCCCACGATGTCGTTCCGGGCGTAGTCCGCACCCTTGACGAGCACGTCCGGTCGCAGCGCGGTGACGAGGGCCCGCGGGGTGTCGGCGTCGAACAGCACGACGCAGTCGACGCAGGCGAGCGCCGCGAGCAATCGGGCGCGGTCCGTGCCAGGCACGATCGGGCGGTCGCCGCCCTTCCCCAGCCGGCGCACGGAGGCGTCGCTGTTCACGCCCACGACGAGCGCCGCGCCCTCGGCGCGCGCGGCCTCCAGCAGGCTCACGTGCCCGACATGCAGCAGGTCGAACACGCCGTTCGTGAACACGACCGGGCCGCGCTGGCGCTGCCGCCACGCGGCGGCCTCCTCGGGGGTGCGGAGCTTGGCGGCAGTGTTCAGGGGAGCTACAGCGGCTGGGTCGCCTTGGGATGAAAAGTGAACGTGTGGGTGAAGAGGGGGAGATGGATGGTCTCGCTGTACTCGCCCTCGATCGCGATCTCGCGTGGCGAGGCCCGGCGCACGATCCGGACGGCCTGGGCCTGATCCGGGAGGCCGATGTCCTGCGCCGTCGCTTGAATGCGGCGCCGGATCGTCCCGTCGTCCAGCGCGGCGGCCAGCTGCGCCTGCGTCTGCATCTCATCGAGCAAGCGGTAGTAGCGGAAGTACACCTCGCCGATGTTCACGCCGTAATACAGCACAGCGACGAAAATCAGCAGCGAGAAGAGGCACCCGGTCGAGCTGGCGCCGCGCCGGCCCAGAGGCCGCGATCCCGGCGGGCCGCTCACCATTGGGACTGGGCGCCGTCGACCAGCTCGTTGACGAGCTTCTGCAAGGCGACCTTGCGCCCCGCCGCCTCCTGCGGCGGCGGGTATTCGCCCACCACGGTGAGGCCCTGCTTCTGCCACAGCGACTTGCTGTCGCGCTGGTCGAACAGCTCGACGTCGACGGTGATTTGCACCTGCCGCCGGGTCACGTCGGGCCGCTGGCCGGGCTGAAACGATAGCGGGACGTCCGAATCGTACCGCACCACGCGTCCCCGCACGACGGCATCGGCGTTGGCCTCGGCTGCGGGGCGCAGGCCGAGCCGCCCCTGAAAGGCCTCGAGCACGGCGTCGTTGACCTCCTTGGTCAAAGCCGGCTCCGGCGTCTGGTTGTCGAACGGCAGGATGGCGACGGTCTTGATGTTGGGCAGGCCGCCGCCGGCGAAACCGTAGAAGCAGGCGGCGAGCGCCAGTCCGCTCGCGCTACCGGCGGCGGCGCCACAGCGCCGGATCGATGACCGCCGCGGTGTCCACCGCAACCACCGAGAGCTCAAAACGGGCCGGGCCCTCCGGGAAATCGAGTCGGGCGCCCGCCGGCAGGCCGCGCCCGTCCAGCTGCGTGGTGCTGCGGGCGAGCAGCTTGCCGGCCTGCCGCCACTCGGCCTGCAGCACGCGACCCGCGCCTTCCGCTACCACGTAGTCCAGCGTGTCCGAGCCGTCGACGAAACGCCAAATCTGCCGGCGGGAGTCGCCCGCCGCGTCACTCAGACCGAAGACTTGGGCAGCGGCGGGCGGCCGCGCGACGCCGAGGCCCGCCCACAGCATCCGCACCGCCGGCACGAGGGAGCGGAAGTTCCGCTCCGGGTCGGCCCACAGCACCGAGTCCCCCACCAGCACGGCCGCCCCCGCGCCCAATCCGAGCGGCCCCACGTAGTCGAACCGCAGCGAGTCGGGCGGTGCGATGCGCGCCTGACCGCGGCCACCCCAGCGCCGGTCCGCGTCCTGGTACTTCCAGCGGAACCGGATCGCGGTGTCTCGTCCGGGGAGCGTCGCACGGGCCCACGCCGCCGCGGCGGCGGGATCGGCCGGGGCGAGCCACATCGGCACGAGCGGCGCCGGCTTGCCCGGACACCCGGCGAGCAGCCAACAGGCGCCAATGTAGGAGAGCGTCACCCGCCGGTCAAGCGAAACGCGTTGCCGGCTCAATAGTTAAACCCGAAGAAGAAGTCCACGAAGCGCGGGCCGCGGCTCCCCGAGGGGAGCGCATAGCCGGAGACGTTGCCGGAATGGAAGCGGTAGCCGAGATCGAGCCGCAGGACGAGCGGCGCTCCGAGCGACATGCGCAACCCCAGTCCCGTGCTGCCGAGCGTGCCGCGGTCGAGCGTCGTCGCGGTGGTGGCGCTCCCCAGATCGCAGAACAGCGCGCCCTGCACACCCGGGAACCGCGCCACGCCGAACGGGAAGCCGATCGAGAGGAAGTCGGTGATCGGGAAACGCCACTCCGAGTTGAGGAGCCAGGCGCGCGTGCCCGCCACGTAGCCGTAGCGCGGATAGCCGCGCAACCCCCACGAGCCGCCGATGTTCACGCGGCGGGGCCGCTCGCCGCCGGCGTAGTAGCCCAGCAGGCGCACGGCGAGTGCGCTGCGCAAGGACGTGCGCAGGTAGCGGCGGTAATCCCCCGTGACGACCCAGGTGTCGAAGCGGCCGTGGCTCATGTCGTTCACCAGACCGCCGGTCAGGTTCATCCGCACCCCGTCGATCGGTCCCGTGGGGAGCCAGAGGGTGTTGTCCCGCACGTAGCTCACGTAGTTCGACGCGAGCCAGCCGACGCGGTGGAATTCGGTCGCACTACTCTCGATCAGATCCGGTCGGGTGACGTCGAACCGGTTCGAGTGCTCGATGCGATATTCCGCTTCGATGCGCGTGAAGCGGGACAGCGGATAGCGGATTTCCCCGAACACGCCCCCCGATGTCTCGTCGTACAAGGTGCTGAAATCGCCCTCGTAGAACAGACCGCGCAGCCGGAACGCCCCGACTCCCCAGTTGACCCGGTGGGCCTGGTTCAAGTAGAAGGCGGTGCCGCTGAAATTGTCGAGCAGGTTGCCGAAGCCCGCGCCCGAGAACGACGACACGAGCAGGTACAGCTGGTGGTCGCTCAGCAGGTCGCTGAAGACGAAGACGGCGCCCTGGGCCGACCCGACGCCCGGCGCCACCACGGCGTCACCCGCCGCGAAGTCGAGACTGAACTTGTGCTCGTACGGGGCCGCGTTGGCGCGCGCGTACTGCGGGCTGGCGAGCTCGGCCCAGATCCACTCCGGCGCCCCGCGCTCCGGGGCGAGCGCCACCGGGCGGGCGGCGCTGTCCGCCACGGGGTGCGCCAGGTAGATGTTGTAGCTCAGGTCGGCGAACCCGCCGAACACGAGGCCGTGCTCGACGTCCACCCACTCCGGGTCGAACGCGCCATTGAGCGTATTCGTCTCGCGGCGCCCCGCACCCGTGGCGTCCACGGAATAGATCTGGTAGGTGCCGTCGCGGTCGGACGCGAAGAAGATCCGGCCGTCCGGTGTGCTGCGGGGCTGGTCGTCGTGCCAATCGCCGTAGGTGAGGTAGCTGATCGTCCCGGACGCGAAGTCGAGCGTGAAGAGGTTGCGCGCGCCACGCGGGCCGAAGGGGGTCCGGTCGGACGAGAACACCACGGTCCGCCCGTCGGGGCTCACGGTGGGATCCAGATCCTGATAGTGGTCCGAGGTGAGGCGCTCCAGTCGACCGTCCGCCAGCCAGAGGCGATACAGGTCGGAGTAGCCCGAGACCGCGAGCCCCGAGAACACGACGCTGCGGCGATCCGGCGCCCACGCGGGCGACAGAATCGAGATGAGCTCCGGGAATTGATAGCGGCCGACGACCCGCCGTTTGGCGAGGCTCCACAGAAACAAGGCGTCGCGGTCGAAGTACTTGCTCGAGAACGCGACGATGCCGTCGCTCGAGACGCCGATCCGGGACTCGAAAAAATGGAAGGACTCGAACTCGGCGCTGCGCTCCCCTTTGACGACGGCGCGCGGCGCATCGCCCGCGAACGACTGCGCGTAGATGTTGGTGTACCCGGTGGACGGCGAGAAGTACAGCACGCCGCGCGCGCTGTCGGAGACGCCGGGCGGCCCGAACACCGCGGGCTTGATGGCGAGCCGCGTGAGCAGGTGGGCGGTGATCGAGAGCGGCTCCGCCGCCACGACGGCAGGATAGTAGCGCTGGCGCATCCAGTATTGCCACTCGTCGGACAGCTGGCCGAGCGTGCGGCCGTACACGACGCGCACCTCGTCCTCGAACGAGCCGTACTTCCACACGTCGCGATACATCTCGTCGATGCGCCACTCGCCGTAGGTGGCCGCGAGGAAGTGATGGATCGCGCCCCCCAGCGGGTACACGATCCCGCCCGCCGCGTACATCAGGTCGCCGAGCGCCGGCAGCCGCCCCGACAGCGTCAGGTCGCGCAGGATCATCTCGTCGCGCGAGTCCTCCCCGGCGGAGAAGTACTCGGCGAGCCCCTCGGTCCACCAGAGCGGCGGGTCCACGTGACGCACGCGCGGATAACGCGAGAATGCCTGGTTCGTGAGGCTCAACTGGAACACGTGCACCAGCTCGTGGCGCAGTGTGTGGCGGAAATCGAAATAGCTGCCCGTGAACGGCAACGCCACCCGTTGCTTCAAGAACTCGGTGACGCCGAGCAGCCCCTCCGGCGGCACGAACGGCAACACGTTGGTCTGCTCGAAGTCGGAGTGCGAGGCGTAGATGATGAGCGGGATGCGGCGGTGCGGGTGATGGGTGAAGCGCCGCTCCAGCACGCCGTAGCTCTCTTCCGCATAGGTGAGGGCGACGCGCGCGAGCTCCTGTTCCTCCGGATAGTAGTAGAGGTCGACGTGCTCGCCGCGCAGCACGTGCCAGTCAAAGCCGCGGTACTGGATCTTGTTCTGTCCGAAGTAGCCGAATTGGGCGGCCGCCGGGCGGGCCACCAGGAGAAACAGCACCGATCCACACGCTAACGCGTGCGCCACGCTCAAGCCCGTCATGGGTTCACCGGTGGATGCTCCGGATGCGGTCCCCCTGCGTGATGGCCGCCAACACGTTGAACCCGGAGACCACCCGCCCGAACACGGTGTAGCTGCCGTCGAGGTGCGGCTGCGGCGAATGGGTGATGAAGAACTGGCTGCCGCCCGTATCGGGCCCGGAAAGCGCCATACCCATGGTACCCACGTCGTAGCGCACGGGATTCATCTCGTCCCTGAGCACAAAGCCCGGTCCGCCCCAACCATCGCCCCGGGGATCGCCGTCCTGGACGACGAAGTTGGGCACGACCCGGTGCCAGCGGGATCCGTCAAAGTAGCGTCGCTCGACCAGGTCGACAAAGGCGGCGACGGTGAGCGGGGCCTCGGTCGCGTAGAGCTCGACGACCATTGTGCCGCGGTCGGTTTCGATCGTCACGCGCGGGGGCTGGCCCCGCAGCGCCGCGAGGAGGTGGCGACGCACCGCGTCGCGGTACGCCTCCGGGCCGCGACCGGTGGCGATGGGCACGGCCGGCCCCCATCGGTCAGCGGCGTCGGGGAGCCGCTCGGCCGCCAGCCGGCGCACCAGGTAGTCGTCGGCGCGCGGCACGGTCCCGAGAAACCGGCCGGCGACGGCGAGGCGCCCCTCGGCGCCCCCGCGCGCGATCGCTCCGAGGGCGGCGACGGCCGACAGGCGCGCGTCATCGAAGGGATCGCCCGCGGCCCGGGTGTAGGCCTGGATCAGACGGTCGACGTCGGCCGTGGCGGGCTGGCGCGCCAGGAGGTCGGCCGCGACGCTCCGCACGGCAGGATCCGGATGCGCGAGCAACTCCCGCGCTCGCGGGCCGAGCGTCGTGTCCGTCTCGGGCACGACGCGGGCGAGCGTCTGGAGGGCCTGCGCCACCACCCGACCGTCGCCGTCGGCGAGCTGGGCCTCGAGCCGGGGGCGATCGTGCGCCGCCCCAAATACTTCCGCGGCGACGCTGCGCCAGCGCCAGTCGGCGTCACCCGGAAGCGCGGCGGCGGCCGTCGCGCCGGCCGCGCTGTCGGCCTGCGCGAGCGCGATCAGCGCCTGCCGCCGCAGCGCGAACACCGCGCTGGCGAGACGGACGCCGAGCGCCGCGACCGCGACGCGCCCACCCAGCACCCCGAGCGTCGTCTCCGCCTGGACCGCGACGTTCACGTCCGCATCGCCGACGAGCGGAACGGCCAGACGGGCGAACGCGGTATCGTGAAACGTGGCGAGCGCCCGCAGGGCGTTGATCCGCACCTGCGGATCGCGGTCCGCGAGGAGGGGGCGGAGGCGGCCGACGACGGCCTGCGGATCGAGCCGGGCGCTGTCGACGAGCGCGCGGCTCACGCCCCGGGCGGCGACGGCCCGCACGAAGGGAGCGCTGTCGTCGAGCGCCCGCAGCAGCGCCGGAACGCCCCGGGCCAGCCGCAGGCGGGCGAGCGTATAAAGGGCGTGCCAGCGTGCGGTCGGGTCCGGGTCCTCGGCGAATCCGACGAGCGATGGCACCGGTGCCCGGGTGCCGAGGCGCCACGCCTCGACCAGCGCCGTGCTCTGGGCGAGCGACGTCGGCACGCCGGGCGTGGAACCGGTGCCCAGGATCGCGTGCAGCGCACCCGCCCCCTCGTCGCCCCCAATCTTCGCGATCGCCGTGACGGCTTCCGACTGGGGCGGGCCCTGCTCCGCCGCTGGCACCGCGCGCACCAACGCCAGCAGCGGCTCGATGGCCCGCGCGTCCTTGAGCAGCCCCAGCCCGAAGGCCGCCGCGGCCCGAACGGCCGGGCCCGAGTCCGCGAGCGCCTCGACCAGCAGGTCGGTCCCCGCCGGGTCGCCGATCCGCCCGATCGCCAGGGCCGCCTGGCGTCGCACCCCGGGGTCGGGATGATGCAGCGTCTCGCGGAACAACGCCGCATCGAACGCGCGGGCATCGGCGGCGGCGAGCAGGCGCGCGAGCTGGCCCACCAGCGCCTCATCCTGTTGCTGCGCCAGGCCGCAGCGCCAGGGCGCCGTGGCCGCCAGCACGAGCAGCAGGCCCGCGCTACACGCGGACCGGATCGGGCACCGGTTTGAGGAGCTCGACGACATGGTCGGGAATCCGCGTGAGCGTATGGTGATGAGTGAGCGATACGAGCGCGGTCTCGCCCGTGGCGAGGAGCTCCGCCGTGGCGGCGCGCTCCACCGCGTACCCGAAGGTCACGCGTCGCGACGCCAGGTCGCGCACCCAGCAACGGACGCGCACCAGGTCGTCGTACCGGGCCGCGGCGCGGTAGCGGACCTTCACTTCCGAAACGGCGAGGTAGACGCCCTGCTGCTCCAGTTCCTTATAGGTGACGCCGGTCTCGCGCATCAGCTCGGTGCGGGCGCGGTCGAACCAGATCAGGTAGTTGGCGTGATAGACCACGCCCATCTGATCGGTTTCCGAGTAATTGACGCGCAGCGTAATCGTGCTGATCACGTCGGGCAAAATACAGCATCGCTGCTTGCGGCGCTCCGGAGCCGCTCCTAGCTTGGGGCCGTGCCCTCCCGCGTGCTCGTCGTCGCCGACGCCCATCTGGGACAGGTCCCGCCCGCGATCGAGTCCGCGTTCCACAGCTTCCTGGAGGCCGTTCCCGACCTGGGCGAGGCCCTCCTCATCAACGGCGACCTGTTCGATTTCTGGTTCGAGTATGGCGCCGTGATCCCGCGGCGCCACTTCGGCACGGTGGCGAAGCTGCAGGCCCTGCGCGCCAAGGGCATCGCCATCACGCTGATCGGCGGCAATCACGATCGCTGGGGCGGCGATTTTCTTAGCAAGGACCTGGGGATCGGCTTCCACGGCGGCGCAGCGGAGATCGACGTCGCGGGCCGGCGCGCGTTCGTGGCCCACGGCGACGGGCTGACCGAGCAGCACTGGAGCGCACAGCTGATGCATCGGGTCACGCGCCATCCCGTCACGGTACGCCTGTTCCGCGCGCTGCACCCCGACCTGGGCTTCTGGATCGCGCACCGGCTGTCCGGCACGCTCGCCGACAGCACGCGCGATCCGGCGGTGCTGGACCGCGCCGCGCGGGCCCAGGCGCAATACGCGGAAGACCTGCTGCGCCGCCGCCCCGACCTCGGACTCGTCATCCTCGCGCACACCCACCGGCCGGCGCTGGTAGAGCTGGGCAACGGGCGGGCGTATCTCAATCCCGGGGCGTTTCTGGACGGATACCGGTACGCGGTGGTCACGGCGAACAACGTCGAGCTGAAGGCGTTTCACTAAGGCGTCACGCAAAGCCGTCACGCGAAGACGTCAGCCCAACGGGACGACCTCCACCCGCTTCAGCGTCTCGCCGAGGAACCTGGCGCCGACTTTTCGAAAGTGCGGCTCGTCGTCGGACACCACGAAGACATGCTCATGGTGCCCGTCGCCCGCGAGCAGCCCTCGGGCCTCGAGCTCCCGCGCCACGACCTTGGCCGTCTCCTCGGCGGAGTCCACCAGCGTCACACCCGGGCCCATGACCCGCGCGAGCAGCGGTTTCAAGAGCGGGTAGTGCGTGCAGCCGAGCACCAGCGACTCGACGCCGGCACGCTGCAGCGGCTCCAGGTACTCGCGGGCGATGAGCTCGGTTGCGGGGTGATCGAACCAGCCTTCTTCCACCAGCGGCACGAACAGCGGGCAGGCCCGGGCGTGGACGCGGGCATCCGGTCGGATCGCGGTGATGGCCCGCTCGTAAGCCCCGCTCGCGATGGTGCCGGCGGTCCCGATCACACCGATCGTCCCCGTCCGGGTCGCCTGCACCGCCGCGCGCGCGCCGGGCTCGATGACGCCGACGAGCGGCACCGGCGAGCGCTCTTGCAGGTAGGCGAGCGCCTGTGCGGTGATCGTATTGCACGCGACGACCAGGGCCTTCACGCCGCGCTGCAGCAGGTAGGCGAGGATCTCCCCGGCGTAGCGGCGCACGGTGTCCGGGGATTTCGGGCCGTACGGGACGCGCGCCGTGTCGCCGAAATAGATGACCGATTCCCGCGGGAGGCGCTCGAACAGGGCGCGCGCCACGGTGAGCCCTCCGATGCCGGAGTCGAATACGCCGAGCGGCGCGGGGTTCACGGACTAGGGCACCGGGACACTGATGCCGACGCCGTGGGGGAGCGCCCGGACCTCGAGCTCCCGCGGAAAGTCCTGGAGGTGCGCCGAGACGAAGGCTTCGGCGCCCGCAAACAGGTGGTTGAAGATCCACAGCACGAGCCAGTCCTGCACTTCCTGGCGTTTGGCCCCGAGGTTGCTCGAGCCCGAAGCTTTGAGGTAATGGGTCTCCTGCTGCGCCTTCAGGGTCATCATGGCGGTGACGCCCTCCCAGGCGACGAACAGCCCGCCGGTCACCGGCCGGCCGGTTTCGGCCTGGCCCCAGCCGGGAAGAAGGAGAGAGTGCCAGAAAGCGGCCATGGGCCTGATGCGGTGGGCCGTGTCGGGCACGACCACGGTCGCGCCGGTGGTGACGACGGGTGTCCGAGCGGTGTCGGGGACCTGAGCGGAAAGATGGAACGATGGAACGATGGTAAGGAGCACGGCGACCAGCAGGCTCCCGGTCCATCGTTCCAACGTTCCAACGGTCCGCCTCATCGCGCCACCAGCACATTGAGTCGCCGCGCCGCCAGCCGCACCGTGCAGTGGCTCACCCCCGGCTGGCGCAGCTCGCCGTCCAGATGCAGGAGGAGCGGCTGTTCCGGGCTGTGGATCGTCAGCTCGCGGGTCTGAAACATGACCACCTCGCGCATCCGGGCATGCGTGCCGCGCATCACGCGGGGCACGGCGAGGAGGAACCGCGGCAGCGACACCCGACGGACGAGACACACATCGAGCCGGCCGTCCGATGGATCGGCGTGGGGAGCGAACCGATAGCTGCCTCCGGCGGTGGTGCCATTGCACACCTCCACCATCATCAGGTACCCCGACTCCGCCCACTCAGTCGAGCGCAGCTCCAGCCACGGCGCCCGAAATCCGGCGAATGCGCGGTACACAGGGATGAGATATGACAGGAAGCCCCTGAGCCCCGGCATGGCGTTGCGGACACGGACGACCTCGGGCCCGAAGCCCAGCCCCATGGTATTGACGAAGCACTCGTCCAGCACCTGCCCCACGTCAAACCGTCGTACTTGGGCGGTCACCAGGCGCCGCACCGCGCGCACCGGGTTCTCGCGGTGCACACCCACGAGCTTTGCGAAATCGTTACCGGTACCGACCGGCACGACGCCGAGCGACACGGCGGCGTTCTGCCGGAGGAGCCCGTTCGCCACTTCGTGCACGGTGCCGTCGCCGCCCACAGCCACGACACAGGTGGCGCCGTCGCGCGCCGCCTGCGCCGCGAGCTCGGTCCCGTGGCCGGGAGCTTGCGTGCGAGCCACGTCCACGGCCCAGCCCTGGCGCTGGAACTCTCGTGTCACGGCGTCGAGCGTCCGGGCGCCGGCGCCGCGACCCGCTGCGGGATTGAGGATGATATGAGCGTGGATCAGAGGGCTGCAAGATAGCCCTCAGGTTCAGTCCGCGAGATACGCCTCGTCCCAGGCGATCTCGAACTGCCCGCGGCAGCGCCGGCACTCCATCGTGCGAGGCCGCCCGCGCAGCGCGGCGCGCTCGCGGCAGCTCGGGCAGACGGCATAGGCCGCGCCCCAATCACGCGGGAGCACGCGGGCGTTTTGCGGCCGCGGTACCACGCTCCAGCGCCGGGGCGGTGCGGAAACGACTTCGATGAGGTAGTGCGGCACGGCGAGCAACTGGCGGTTGACATCGAGCACGGCATTGAGGGAGGCCAGCTGTTTCACGCGGTACCAGGCACCGCGGCGCAGCTGGCAGTTTACGTCCACCTGGAGACGACCCCACTGCATCCCTGACATCTTCCCCCCACTCTCACAATCAGGATTCGCGTCGAAAACGGCGGCCCCCAAGGTATCGCCGCCGAGCCCATCGGAAAGTGACTCAGGGCACACGCGCCGCGGTAATTCGACCCGGGGAGGGCGAAAACACGAGCGGCGGGGGACTTCCCCGCCGCGGTGTGTGGCATGCCAGCCCGATCGCTTACTGGCACTTCGGCTCGCCTTCCTTGTTGGCCGGCGCCAGCGACGTCGACCCGATGTAAATCGAGCAGGTCTTGGTCGTGTTGGCGTTCTTGATGTTCGCCGTCCAGCCGTCGGCCGTCGTGGTGATGGTCGGCGCCGTGTTGCCGGTCGACTGGGTGAAGATCACGCCACCCGCGCCGATCGTCGAGGAGTACTTGACGGAGTCGGCGAAGTACGCCTCTTCCGCCGTCACCAGGTTGCGCAGGTCGGACTTCATCGAGGCGAGGTACGCCTTTTCCTTCGTGTTGGCGAATTTCGGGATCGCGATCGCGGCCAGAATGCCGATGATCACGACTACGATGAGGAGCTCAATAAGCGTGAAGCCCTTGCGGTTCATGGCCACCCCTCCGTGTCGAGGCATCCGCTAAAGTAACGCACCGCACGCCGGATCTACCGGTGCATAATGGGACGGTAATGCCGTCCGGCGCGCACGGTGGCGGGAGCGTGTAGGAATCGAACCTACCGAGGCTCAAACGAGCCCCAGCTGGTTTTGAAGACCAGTCGGACCACCAGGCCCGAGCCGCCCCCGCGTTATCCCGCGCGCGCGATCGCTTCGATCTCGACCCGCACTCCCTTTGGCAAACCGGCCGCCTGCACCGTCGAGCGAGCCGGCTTGTGGTTACCGAAGTATTTGGCGTACACCTCGTTCATCGCGGGAAAGTCAGCCATGTCGGCGAGGTACACGGTGGTCTTGACGACCAGGCCCAGGCCTGAGCCTGCCGCTTCGAGCACCGCCGCGAGGTTTTTCAAGACCCGCTCGGTCTGGTCGGCGGTCGTCCGCCCCACGACCTCACCCGTCTGGGGGTCGAGGGCAATCTGCCCCGCCGTGTAGACGGTTCCGTCCACGACGACCGCCTGACTGTAGGGGCCGATGGCCTTCGGCGCCGCGTCGGTGGCCACGATGCCCAGTCCTTTCCGTTTCATCAGAACAGTCCCTCGATGGTGCCGTCCGGGTGCACGCGGATCCGCTCCGCGGCGGGCGACTTGGAGAGGCCCGGCATCGTCATGATGTCCCCCGCGAGCGCGACCACGAAACCGGCACCCGCGGAGGGGAGAATGTCGCGCACCTGCAGCGTGAACCCGGTCGGCGCGCCGAGCTTCGCCGGATCGTCCGAGAACGAGTATTGCGTTTTCGCCATGCACACCGGCGTCTCCCCCAACCCCAGCGCGGGGAGTTGCTCCAGCGCGCGCTCGGCGGCGGGCGCGAAGGCGACGCCGCCGGCGCCGTAGATCTCCGTGGCGATCGTCTCGATCTTCTCGCGAATGGGCCGCCGCTCGTCGTACAGCGGCTTGAACCTCGCGCCCTTGGCGCCGAGCAGCTGCAGCACGGCTTCCGCCACGGCGACCCCACCTTCCCCTCCCTTCTCCCACACTTCGCACAACTCCACGCCCACGTCTTCGGCGGCGCATTCCTCCCGCACGGCGGCGAGCTCCGCCTCGCTGTCGGACAGAAACCGGTTGAGCGCGACGACGACGGGCACCCCGAACCTTTTCACGTTCCGAATGTGACGACGGACGTTTGTCGCGCCGCGCCGCGCCGCCGCGGGATCGGGCGTGCCGAGCTGATCCTTCTTCACACCGCCGTGCATCTTCAACGCCCGCACCGTCGCGACCACGATGGCGGCTTCGGGATGCAAGCCCGCCATACGGCACTTGATGTCGAAGAATTTCTCGGCACCCAGGTCGGCACCGAATCCCGCCTCGGTGAGCACGATGTCGCACACCGCCAGCGCGAGCCGCGTCGCCACCACGGAGTTGCACCCGTGGGCGATGTTGCCAAAGGGCCCGCAATGGATGAACGCCGGTCCGCCCTCCAGTGTCTGCACGAGGTTTGGGTTGATGGCGTCTTTCAAGAGCAGCGTCAGCGCGCCCTGCGCCTTCAAGTCGCTGGCGCGCACGGCGGTTTTCCCGGGGGTGAGGCCGACGATGATACGCGCCAGCCGGCGCTCCAGGTCCTCGATGCCGCTCGCGAGCGCCATGATGGCCATGATCTCGGAGCCTGGGATGATGACGAACCGCTCTTCCCGCGTCGGGCCGCCGTTGAGTCCCCCCAGACCGACGATGATGTTGCGCAGGGCGCGGTCGTTCATGTCGATGGTGCGGGGCCACGTGATGCGGCGGGTGTCGAGCCCGAGCGCGTTGCCGTGGTGGAGGTGCGCGTCGAGCATCGCCGACAGGAGGTTGTGCGCGCTCGCGATCGCGTGGAAGTCGCCGGTGAAGTGGAGATTGATGTCTTCCATGGGGACGACCTGCGCGTAGCCGCCGCCCGCCGCGCCCCCCTTCACTCCGAACACCGGCCCGAGCGATGGCTCGCGGATGCAGAGCCCGGCGTTCTTCCCGAGCTTCCGCAGCGCCTGGGTCACGCCGACCGTCACGGTTGACTTGCCCTCGCCGGCGGGGGTCGGGTTGATACCCGTGACGAGCACCAGCCGGCCCTGCGGCGGGCGGCGCGCCAGGGCCTGGAGCCGGATCTTCGCTTTGTACCGGCCGTACAGCTCGACTTCGTCGTCGCCGAGGCCGAGCTCGGCGGCGATCTCGGCGACCGGACGGAGCTTCGCGGCCTGGGCGATCGCGATGTCGGTGGGGACTTTGGCCGTGGTCGTCACGCATCCTCTCCCTGCAAGAGCGTGGCGGCGAGTCGCGCGCCGAACACGCGACGGGCATTTTCCGTCGTCCGCTGCGCGATGTCCGCGAGGGATGCCCCGAGCGCCCGGCCGAGCGCTTCCGCGACCGCCTGCACGAAGGCCGGCTCGTTCCGCTCGCCGCGGTGCGGCACGGGGGCGAGGTAGGGAGCGTCCGTCTCCACGAGGACGCGGTCCGATGGAACGCCGGCCAGAGGGAACGTGCTGACCCAGTTCTTGAACGTGATCATACCGGAAAACGAAAAGTACGCGCCGATCCGCATCCCCGCTTCGAACAGCGTCGCGCCGGAGCTGAACGAGTGCAGCACGACCGGCGCCCCGGTGCCGGCGAGTATCGCGGCCACATCCGCATCCGCCTCGCGGGCGTGCACGACGACCGGCTTGCCGAGCTCGACCGCGAGGGCCAGCTGGGCTGCGAACGCCCGCCGCTGCGCGTCGCGGGGAGCGTGGTCGTAATGGTAATCGAGACCGGTCTCGCCGACAGCCACCACTTCGGGCTGGCCGAGCAATGCCTTCAGGCGGGCCGCCGTGTCGGCCGACCACGCCGACGCCTCGTGGGGGTGCAGCCCCGCCGTGGCCGAGAGGCCGGGGCGGCTGCGGGCGAGGGCCGCGGCCCGCGCGCTGTCTACCGGCGTCGTGCCGATCACGACGACGTGCCCCACGGCGGCCCGGCGGGCCCGCTCCAGCACCGCGTCGCGATCCGGGTCGAACGCCACATCGCCCAGGTGGCAGTGGGCGTCGACCAGCACGTCACACGGCCGCTTTGGAGCGGGCCTCGGAGCCGCTGCCGGACGGCGGCGGAGTCAAGGGGACCGCGCCTGCCGGCCGGAACGCCCGGGCGCCGCGCGCGTCCTGGCCCGGCCAGCGCTTCTCGATGTACATCAGGAGCGGCGCGGCGATGTAGATCGAGGAGAACGTCCCGGTGAAGATGGCGAAGGTCATGACCAGCGCGAAGGGCCGCAGCACTTCACCCGCCAGCAAGACCAGCGCGACGGTCGTGGCCATCGTGGTCCCGTGCGTGAGCACCGAGCGCGGCAACGTCTCGTTGATCGAGAGATTCAGGATTTCGTACAGGTTCTGGCGTCGAAACTTGCGCAGGTTCTCGCGCACGCGGTCGAAAATGATGATCGTGTCGTTCAGCGAGTATCCCACCATCGTCAGGACCGCGCCCACCACGACCAGGCTCACCTCGAGATTCAGGTAACGGATGAACGCGATGGTCGTGAGAATGTCGTGGAGGGTCGCCAGCACGGCGGCGAGGCCGAACCGCCATTCGAACCGCACGGCGAGGTAGATCAGCGTGACGATGAACGAGAACAAGATCGCCAAGAACGCCTTGCCCTGCAGCTCGCGTCCCACCTTGGGACCCACCGCCTCGGTGCGCACGATCGTGTACTGGTGCGGCCCCAAGCCGTGCGCCAAGGCCGAGTCAACGGCCTGCGCCGTCGAGTCGGTGCTCCCTTGGGTGAGGGCCGCCGTCGTCCCGAGCCGCGCCTGTACCTTGTACTCGTTGGCCCCCCCGAATTGCTGGATCTCTGCGTCGCGAATCCCCGCGGCGTCGAGCGCGCTGCGAATCCGTTCGGTGCCTACCGGCTGCGTGGTCTCGAGCTGGATGAGGGTGCCCCCGGTGAACTCGATGCTGTAGTTCAGCCCGTGCACCAGGAACAGCGCGAACCCCGGGACGATGAGGGCCGCGGTGAGCCCGTAGGCCCAGCGACGCCATTTGATGAAGTCGTAGTTGGCGTTGGCGAAGAGTCGGATCATCTCAGACGCTCAAGGTGGCCATGTCCGGCCGGCGCTGCAGCCAGATCATGTAGAAGGTCCGCACCACGAAAATGGCGGTGATCATCGAGGCGCCGATCCCGATGATCAGCGTGACGGCAAAGCCCCGCACCGGGCCCGTGCCGACCAGGTAGAGGATGCCGGCCGTGAGGGCGGTGCTGACATTCGAGTCGACGATGGCGCTCATGGCATGCTTGAACCCCTCGTCCACGGCCGTGCGGACGAGCTTGCCGTGCTGCAACTCCTCGCGGATGCGCTCGAAGATCAGCACGTTGGCGTCGACGGCGATGCCGACCGACAGCACCAGCCCGGCGAGCCCGGGGAGCGTCAGGGTCGAGCCGAACAGGGCGAGTCCCGCCAGCGTGAACGCGACGTACAGGGTCAGCGCCAGGACGGCGAGCACGCCCGAGAGCCGGTAATACACCACCATGATCAGGATGACGAGCAACACGCCCACGACGCCGGCGCGGATGCCGTCCTTGATCGAGTCCTGGCCGAGCGACGGCCCGATGGTCCGCTCCTCGACGATGGTGAGCGGCGCCGGGAGGGCGCCGGCGCGCAGCACCAGCGCCAGATCCTGTGCCTCCTGCAGCGGCTTCGAGCCGAGCTCGATCTGGCCGTGCTGGCCGATTTGACTCTTGATGATGGGGGGTTGTCCCTGCGCGCGGCCGTCCAGGATGATGGCCATGTAGTGACCCACGTGGCGGCCGGTCTCGCGCTCGAACTTGCGGCCGCCGGAGCGTGACAGCACGAAGTCCACGACCGACTGGTTGGTCACCTGGTCGCGCCGTGCCGTGGCCTTCTCGAGCTCCTCGCCGGTGATGATGGGCCGGTCCTCGACGGCGTACAGCGCGCGGTACGCGCGCGCCCCACGGGACGCCAACTCGGTGCCCCACTTGAGCTCGATGCCCCGCGGGATGAGCCGCTTCACCTCCGGTCGCGCGAGCAGGCTCTCAGCAACGGGCGCCTGTTCCTCCGGGACGAGGAACTCGCCCGGCATATTGATGGGCGATTGGAACAGCAGCGACGACAGCGCTCCGGGCGCGTTCAGGTCGGTCGTGTCCTTGGCGGCCTTGCCCTTGGCCGCCGCCTTTCCCTTCTTGGCTTTGGTGGTGTCGGGACCGAATAGCTGCGCCACGTTGGCGGCTCCCGCTCCTGTCTGTCCGGGCGCCTGGACCCCCGCCTCACGCAACGCCCGGTCGATCTCGGGCAGCGCGTCGCGGAACAGGTTCTGCATGTCGGTGATCCGGAACTCGAGGAACGCGGTGCGCTGAATGATGCTCTTGGCGCGCGCCGGATCCTTCTCGCCCGGGAGCTCGACGACCAGCCGGCAGCGCCCGATGATCTGCACCACGGGCTCGGTGGTGCCGAACTGATCGATGCGGCTCCGCACCACCCGCTCGGCACGGCTGATCGCGTCGGCGCAATCGGGCACGGGGCCCTTACTCTGATCCACCTCGAGCGAGAGGTGGATGCCGCCTTGCAGATCGAGCCCCAGGTTGATGGGTACGCGGCGCACCGTGGTATCCTTCATGCGCCCGGTGGCCGCGTCGCGGATCCGCTGGACGGTATTACTCGGCTTGAGCGCGAAGACGCTGCCGACGACCAGCGCCCCGGTCACCATCAGGCGTGAGCGAATCGTGCGGAAGAGCATGGCGTGTTACCGGTTGAGGATGGCGCGCGCCGCGATCGCGTCGCGTCCCAGTTGTTCCACGAGTGCCTCGCGCGACGGAAACGTTTGCACCTCGCGCAACCGACGCACCCACTCCACGGTCACCGTTTCGCCGTACAGCTCGCCGGCGAAGTCGAACAAGTGGATCTCCAGCGCCCGTGCCGCGATACCGAAGGTGGGCCGTGGCCCCTGGTTCATCATGCCGCCGTATTGCACTCCCTTTCCCCCTTCCCCTTTCCCCGGCAGTCGTACCCAGACTGCGTACACACCGTCCGGCGGCAGCAGCTTGCGGGGATCGGGCGAGGCCAGGTTGATCGTCGGAATCCCGATCGTCCGCCCCCGCCCTGCCCCGCGCTCCACCACCCCCGTCGCGCTGTAACGCCGGCCGAGCCAGCGCTCCGCGGCCGCGAGGTCCCCGTGCGCGACCGCGGTGCGGATCAGCGACGATGAGATCGGTTGCCCGTCGTCGCGCACCGCGTCCACCACGTCCACCACGAAGCCGTCCTCGCGCGCCAGCCTCCGCACCAGATCCACGTCACCGGTCCGTCCCCGCCCGAATCCGTGGTCATACCCCAGCACCAGCTCGCGCATCCCGTACCGCGCGCGCAGCACTTCCCGGACGAATTGCTCCGGGGAGAGACGCGCCAGGGCCGCCGTGAACGGCACCAGCTCGACCCGATCGAGCCCCAGCGCCGCCACGAGCTCCCGCTTCTCGTCGGGGAGCGTGAGCAGACGCGGCGCCGCCGCAGGATTCACGACCTCGAGCGGGTGCGGGTCGAAGGTGACGACCAGGCTCGCCAGCCCCTGGCCGCGTGCCCGCTGCACGATCTCCGCCAGCACCGCCTGGTGCCCGCGGTGCACGCCGTCGAACGTGCCGACGGTGGTCACCGTGCCCGTCATTCGTCCGCCACTACCACCCGGGGCTTCAGCACGTCTCCCGCGCGCTCGGCCACCGCCACGAGCTGCCCGTCTGCGAAGAGCGCCACCCTTCCGTCTTCCCCCTTCCCCGCAGGCACCGGCCGCCCGTGCATCACCGCTGATCGCCCCGCTGCGTCCAGCTCCCGGCGCGGCAGCTCCGCCACTAGCGTCGCGGGATCGCGCAAGTCGGCGGCGGTCAGTCGCTCGGGCAGCACCGCGTCCTCGAGCCGGAACGGGCCGACGCGGGTTCGCACCAGCGTCGCGAGATGCGCCCCGCACCCCAACTCTTCCCCCAGGTCCCGCGCGAGACCGCGGAGATACGTCCCGCCGCTCACGGTGGCGCGAAACCCGACATCGGGCGGCGCAAAGCGCACCAGCTCGAGCGCCGAGACTAGGACCGGGCGCGCCGGGAGCGCCACCGGCTCGCCCCGGCGCGCCCGCCGGTAGGCGCGTTCGCCCGCCACCTTCACCGCCGAATAGGCGGGCGGCCGCTGCTCGTAGGCGCCCCGAAATTGCGCCACCGCGGCCTCGACACGCGCGCGATCGAGCGACTGCCAGGCGTCCGAGGCGCCGGCCGTCGGGCCAGTGGCGTCGTCGGTCGCGGTCGTCCGCCCCAGCCGGATCACGCCTTCGTACGACTTCGCCCAATCGGCCGCGTACGGCGCGAGCCGCGTCGCGCGCCCCACGACGATGACGAGCAGCCCCACCGCAAACGGGTCGAGCGTGCCCAAGTGGCCGACGCGCCGGAGACCGAGCGCGCGACGCACCTGATCGACCACGTCGTGCGACGTGGGGCCGCCCGGCTTCGCGACGAGCGCCACGCCCGCGATCAGCCGGGGCCCTCCTTGAGCCGCTTCAGCACGGCGTCGATGTGTTGCGCGTGCTCCAGGCCGCGGTCGAGCTCGAAGCGCAGCTCGGGACTGGTGCGGAGCCGCAGCTCGTGCGCCAACTGGGCGCGCAGGAACCGCGCCACACTGGCCAACCCCTCGAGCGTCTGAGCCTTCTCCGCATCGGTCCCCATGACGCTCACCCGGATCCGGGCGTGGGCCAGGTCGCGGGACACCTCGACCGCCGTGACCGTGACGAACCCGACACGCGGGTCTCGCACGTTGGCCGTCAGAAACTCCGCTACGGTCTGCCGGATCAACTCGGCCACGCGCTCGGGGCGGCGGCGGGGCCGCGAGGAGGGGACGGATCGTCGGGTCATGTCACAGAAAGCTCGTGCTCGTGTCCACGATGCGGGCGCCGTCCGCCCCGTCCACCAGGCGGTCGGCCTCCCGGAGCACGCTCTCGGCGTGGCCCCGCTCGTTCGACACCACACAGACCGTCAGCTCGGCGCGCTGCCACAGGTCGTGGTGGGCCGTTTCCGCGGCCGAGACGTTGAAGCGGTTGTGGAGCCGGTCCTTGAGGCTCTTCAAGACGTGACGCTTCTCCTTCAGCGAGCGGCACCCCTCGAGGTGCAGCTCCCAGGTCATCACCCCCACCACCACGGCTCACGCCCCCTTGCCGCCATTCCCCCCGTCGAGCGAGCGGGCGACCTCCTCGATGCGATACGCTTCGATCAGGTCGCCGACCTTGACGTCGTTGAAGTTCTCGATGCCGATGCCGCACTCGAAGCTCTCCCGCACCTCGCGCACGTCGTCCTTGAAGCGCTTGAGGGAGGCGATCGTGCCCTCGTACACCTCCACGCCGTCGCGGATCACCCGCACCCGCGCCGTCCGGGGGATGACCCCGGAGCGCACGAAGCACCCCGCGATGGTACCGATCTTGGCGATCTTAAACGTCTGTCGCACCTCGGCCTCCCCCAGCACGACTTCCTTCTTCTCGGGCGTGAGCAGTCCCTCCATTGCAGCCTTCACCTCTTCCACCGCCTCGTAGATGATGCGGTAGGTGCGGATCTCCACGCGCTCGCGCTCGGCCGAGGCGCGTGCGTTGGAATCGGGTCGCACGTGGAAGCCGACGATGATGGCACCCGACGCCTTCGCGAGCAGGACATCCGAGTCGGTGATGGCGCCGACGCCGCGGTGCACGACTTCCACCTTGACTTCTGGGGTGGACAGCTGGGCCAGCGCGTCCGCGAGCGCTTCCGCGGGGCCGCCCTGGTCCGCCTTGATGATGATGCGCAGCGCCGCGGCGCCCCCGGCCGCGCGCTCCGCCATGAAGTCCTCGAGCGTCTTCACGCGTCCGCTGCGGCGGTGCTGCGCCTCGCGCTCCAGGCGCTGGCGCTTCTGGGCGATCTCGCGCGCCGCCCCGGCATCCGCCATCACACTGAAGGTGTCCCCCGCCTCGGGCACGCCCTCGAAGCCGAGGATCTGCACGGGCGTCGACGGCCCGGCAACGGTCACCGTTTCGCCGCGCTCGTTGTACATGGCGCGGACGCGCCCGGAGAACTGCCCGCAGATGAAGTCGTCTCCGACCCGGAGCGTGCCGTTCTGCACGAGGATCGTCGCCACCGGTCCCTTTCCCGGGTCGAGCGTCGCCTCGAGCACGGTGCCGTGGGCCCGGCGATCGGGATTCGCCTTCAAATCGAGCAGCTCGGCCTGGAGCAGGATCTGATCGAGCAGGGCGTCCACGTTCTGCCCGGTCTTCGCCGAGATCGGCGTGGCGAGCGTCGTACCGCCGAACTCCTCGAGCACTACCGCGTGCGACAGCAGATCCTGCTTCACTTTCTGCACATTGGCGGCGGGGAGATCGATCTTGTTGATCGCGACGACCAGCGGCACGCCGGCGTTCTTGGCGTGGGAGATGGCCTCGATGGTCTGCGGCATGATCGCGTCATCGGCGGCGACCACCAGCACGACGATATCCGTGACCTGGGCGCCGCGGGCGCGCATCGCCGTGAACGCTTCGTGCCCCGGCGTGTCGAGGAAGGTGATCGACCGGCCGTCCTTGAGCGTCACCTGGTAGGCGCCGATGTGCTGCGTGATGCCGCCGGCCTCGCCGGCCACCACGTTGGTCTTGCGGATGTAATCGAGCAGCGACGTCTTGCCGTGATCGACGTGTCCCATGACGGTCACGACCGGCGGTCGCGGCTTGAGCGTCGCCTGGGCGTCGTCGGGCGCCTGCTCGCCCTCCCCCACGACATACTCCTCTTCGCGCACCGCCTGGAAGTTGAACGCGGACGCGATCAGCTCGATCATGTCGAAGTCGAGCCGCTGGTTGATCGTCACCATCTGCCCGAGCTCCTTGAACGTGAACGCGACGATCTCCTTCGCGGGCACCTTGAGGATGTTGGCGAGCTCGGAGACGGTGATGAACTCGGTGACGCGCACCAGCGTCTTCTCGCGCTCTTTCTCCTCGCGCCGCTTTTCCTCCTGGATGTCGCGGAAGCTCGGTCCCTCGTCCCGGCGGTGCACGCCTTTGCGCGCCACGGGCCCCTTGATCGAGGCGAGGGTGCGGGAGATGTTCTGCGCCACCGCCTCCTGGTCCACCAGCGACTTCTTGCCTTTCTTGCGCTTCTTTCCCTTGTCGCGGCGGCGCTCCTCGAGCGGTCCGACGCCCGGCGCCGCGGAGGCCACCGGCCGCGGGGGCGCGGGCGGACCGCCGCCCGGCGCCGCACTCGCCACCGGCTTGGGACGCACCGGCGTGGGAATCACCGGCCGCGGGGGAGCGCCGAACGAAGCGGCGGAGGGCGGCGGCGGCGGGGGGGCCGCCGGCGCGGCGGTCGCGGCCGGCGCGGTCGCGAACGTCGGCTGCTCGCCGCGCGACTCCTCGGCAGCGGGGAGGTCCTTGAACAGCGCGGCCGCGCGCTCTTCGAGCGACGGTTTCGCTTCGTCGTCGACCGCCTTGGCGGCCTCGAGGGCTTCGCGGGCCTTGAGCTCGCGCTCCGCTTCGATCGCCGCCTCGGCCTGCGCCTCGGCCTCGGCCGCGGCCACCTCGGCCGCCGTGCGGCGGCGCCGCATGGGCCGCGCCTCCGGCGCCGCCGCGACCGGCTCGGCGGCGGCGACCTTCGCCACGCGGCGCCGCTTGGGCGGTGCGGGCGCTTCCTTGAGCTTCCGCTTCTCGCGCTCCCACCGCGCGCGCATCAGCGCCACCTGCTCGGGCTTGAGCGGCGACAGGTGACTACGCACAAAGATGTCCAGCTCCTTGAGCATGCCGAGCAGCTGCTCCGAGGAGATGCCGAACTCCGCCGCCAAATCGTGTATCCGCGTCGTCGTCACTTACCCCTCCAAAGACGCCAGCCCGCGGGCCAGTCCCGCGTCCGCCACGCCGACCGCCTGCACGGGTGGCCGGCCAAGCCCGGCGCCCAACAGCCCGGCGCCCGGTCCCCGCACTATCGGCACCCCGCGCGCGCGCGCGAGGCGCTCCACCTTGTCCCGCGTGCGGGCGCTCGCATCGGCCGCCAGCACGACGCACCGCAATCCGTCCCGCTGCAGCTTGGCCCGCACCCCCGCGACCCCGACCACGACCCGCCCGGCCCTGAGCCCGAGGCCCAGCAGCCGCACGATGCGGTCCGTCACGCCGGCTGGGCGGACGTGTCGCCCCCGGCCGGCGGCTCGACCGCCGGCCCCGCCTCCTCCTCGCCCCCTTCTTCCATCATCTCGTTGAGGAAGGTCATCAGCTTGTCCGCAAGCTCAGGCGTCATGCCGGCGATCTTGTCCACGTCCTCGCGCTCCAAGTCCAGGATATCCTGGAGCGTCTTCTTGCCCGCCCGCTCGAGCACGTCGACCAGCTCGACGGGGAGGCCCTTGAGCTCGCGCAGCGACACCTTGGTCGCCGCCTCCTCCTCGGGCGGCAGCGGCGCGAACAGCGGGCCCTCGCCGCCGCGCTCCAGCCACTCGCGGCTCGAATACAGGTCGATCTTCCAGCCGGTGAGCTCGGACGCGAGCCGTACGTTCTGGCCGTTCCGACCGATGGCGAGCGACAGCTGGTCCTCGTCCACAATCGCCTGGATCGTCTTGGTCTCGGGATCCGAGAACACGCGGGCCACGCGCGCCGGCGCGAGCGACAGCTTCGCGAAGCGCTCGGGGTCGGGCGACCACGGGACGATGTCGATGCGCTCGCCGCCCAGCTCGTTCACTACGGCCTGCACGCGCGAGCCTTTGAGCCCCACGCAGGCGCCCACCGGATCGATCGAATCGTCACGGGACGAGACGGCGATTTTGGTGCGGCTCCCCGCCTCGCGCGCCGTGGCGCGGATCTCGACGATCTGCTGCTGAATCTCCGGCACTTCGAGCTTGAACAGGGCCTTGACGAACAGCGGGTCGGCGCGGGACAGGATCAGCCGCGGCCCCTTCGGGGTCTCCTCGATGCGCTTCAGGACCGCCCGAATCGTGTCACCCTGGTGGAAGTGCTCGCGGTGGTTCTGCTCGCGGTAGGGGATGATGGCTTCGGCTTCACGAAATTTCGCCAGCATCACCACGATCTTGCCGCGCTCGATCTGCTGGACCTCCCCCGACAGGAGCTCGCCGACTTTGTCGGTGAACTCTTCGCGGATCCGGGCGCGCTCGCCCTCGCGCACCCGCTGGATGATGCGCTGCTTCGCGGCCTGCACGGCGGTGCGCCCGAACGCCTCGAAGGGCACTTCCTCCTCGAGCACGTCGCCGACCTGGAAGTCCGCGTCCTCGAAGCGCGCTTCCTCGAGCGCCACCTGCGAGCCCGGGTCCTCCACGGTCTCGACCACCGTGCGGAGCACGACGACCCGGATCGTGCCCTTCAGCTCGTCGATGCCGATCTCGGACCGCACGTTGGGGCCGTAGCGCTTCACCAGCGCCGCGTGCAGCCCGTCCTTCAGCAGATCGAGCAGCTCCGAGCGCTCGAGCTGCTTCGTGTTCGTCAGCTCACGGATCGCGGAAACTACGTCGCTTGTATTCGTCGTCATTGGTTCCTCGTCACCAGTCCACTGCCAGCCGCGCGTCGCGGATCCCGGCCAAGGGCACGGGCCGCGGCGCCGCGCCCGCGGGCTCGAGCACCACCGTCGCCTCGTCGGGCACCGCCACGATGCGGGCGCGCACGCGACCCAGACCGGCGACCGTGGCCTGCACCTCGCGTCCGACGAAGCGCAGCCAGTGGCGGTGCCAGCGCAGCGGCCGGTCGAGTCCCGGGCTCGAGACCTCGAGCCCGTAGCGCGGCCCCACGGGCCCACCCGCGTCGAGCCAGGCTTCCAACGCGCGGCTCGCCATCGCGCAGTCGTCCACCGTCACCCGCCGCGACTCATGCGGCGGCGGCCATTCGATGCGCACTTGAACGAGCGGCCGAGCTTGCGTGCCGCCGATACGGAGGTCGGCCAGTTCGAGGCCCAAGGCAGCCAGCTGGGCCCGAAATGATTCGACGAGACTGTCGGAGAGCATAAAAAAAAGTGCGGGCCGAACTTCGCCCGCTGCACCGGCCCGGAATCTAGTCCGGGGACCGCGCGTGTCAAGCTGGGACGCCCAGGTACGCGATCATCCGCCCGTCCCGCCCGCCCGACGCA
>Ga0209058_1000225_pt1 | contig 45795 bp, 36 predicted proteins | sample GraSoiAngelo_147_FD_185904 | JGI IMG/M metagenome (GOLD analysis project Ga0209058, IMG submission 185904) | Grasslands soil microbial communities from the Angelo Coastal Reserve, California, USA - 14_1009_05_40cm (SPAdes) (version 2) | ecosystem: Environmental > Terrestrial > Soil > Grasslands ... | reverse complement strand
TATCCGGTCCAAGCGCAGGTTATGCGTTGCTAAACGCGCTAGTCTCCGAACTCTCAGGAATCCCGATTCCACAATCTCGAGTGATGACCGGAACGATAGGGCTGAAAATGGACATTGGACCCGTTGGTGGCCTCGGTGGAAGAGGTCGAGAAGCTGGAAAGCTAGTCGGTATTCTGAAGGCCGAGAAGATCAAGGTCACTGACCTACTAATTCCAGAGTCCAACTTCAAGAACGCTTCCGACGAGATGAAGATGATTCAGGACGAGGGAATCATCGTGCACCCTATCGCGAACGCTCCCGATGGATGGCCGATACTATTCTCGATGAACGCCGAGGACCTTGCGAAGAGGATTCGCCAATCTCTTATCGAAAGAGAATCTGTAGTCGATATGGGACCTAGTTCGTCACGACTTGTTGGAAGTTCGGGGACGTAACGGTTCCCACAACCGCCATGGTCAGCAAGAAGAGACTATTACACCTACGAAGGTAATCGGACTCGTCATCGCTTGCCCCCTGATCCTATTGACAAGCCAATCCTTCTGAGTCTCGACGGCCGAGGATTCCATGTGCTACGATACTTAGCCATTCCGGAGGAAGACATGACTAGGCTGAGCTTCGAACTCGTCGACCCTAACACAGGTGAAGGGGCGTCCGCTGAAGCTGCCGTCGATCGGAAGCTAATTGAGGACCTAAACTCCTTCCGGTCGCAAGGGTCAACAGGCAAGGCGTTCCTCATCTGGATCGATACTGTAAAGGGCGAAGTTAGCTGGCAGCTCAGAAAGGTACCGGATTTCGACTTGTGATGAAATTGTTACTAGGAACCTTCAATTGATTCATGGGTCCGTCATTGCCAGCCAAGGGCCGAGGAGCTTTCCCAACCATGGATACGGTTATCGAACACGAACTACTGACCCCATACGACATTCACCTCTTCAAAGAAGGAAGACACGTTCAACTCTATGAGAAACTAGGCTCCCACACTATCCAGCTCAACGGGGAAGAAGGCACACATTTTGCGGTGTGGGCTCCTAATGCCAAACAAGTCCACGTGATTGGAGATTTCAATCAATGGCGGAAAAATAGTCACTCTCTGAAACTTAGGAGCGACGGCTCCGGGATCTGGGAAGGGTTCATACCAGGACTCGCTAAAGGCGCTCTTTACAAGTACCATATCGAGTCCAGAATCCATGGCGGATATTCCATGGAGAAAGGGGACCCGTTCGCCCTACTCTGGGAAATCCCACCTCGAACAGCATCAGTCGTCTGGGGGCTCAAACATTCTTGGGATGACAAGGAATGGATGAAAAACCGGTCGAAGAAGAATTCTCTAGACTCGCCCTTTGCCATTTACGAGATCCATCTCGGATCCTGGAAGCGGGTCCCAGAAGACAACCAGCGATGGCTAACCTATAGAGAGTTGGCGAGGGGCCTGCCGGGCTACCTAGAAGAGATGCAGTACACTCATGTGGAATTTATGCCCGTGATGGAGCATCCCTACAGTCGGTCTTGGGGGTACCAGACTCTGGGCTATTTCGCGCCCACGAGCCGGTTCGGCATACCCGAAGACTTCATGCACCTTGTCGATGAGCTTCACAAAAAAGGATTCGGAGTAATCCTGGACTGGGTCCCTTCTCACTTTCCATCAGACGCCTACGGACTTGCTTACTATGATGGCTCACACCTTTTCGAGTATTCTGACCCTCAGAAGAGAAACCATCCAGATTGGAAGAGTTTCATCTTTGATTTTGGAAAGAATGAAGTCCGATCTTTCCTGGCGAGCAGTGCGGTCTTCTGGCTAAACAAATACCACGCCGATGGACTCAGAGTCGATGGAGTAGCCTCAATGCTCTACTTGGACTACTCCCGGAAGAAGGGTGAGTGGACGCCTAACACGTACGGGGGCAGGGAGAATCTGGAAGCACTATCCTTCATCAAGGAGCTCAATCAGGCAGTATACCGCGCTCAGCCTGACGTCCAAATGATCGCGGAAGAATCAACCGCGTGGCCTATGGTATCACACCCAACTTACGTGGGAGGGCTCGGTTTCGGTATGAAGTGGAGCATGGGCTGGATGCATGACTCGCTGGAATACTTCGCCAAGGACCCCGTTTACAGAAAGCACCATCATGACCAGCTCACCTTCAGTCTCTGGTACGCGTTCTCGGAAAACTTCATTCTCCCATTATCCCATGATGAAGTCGTCTACGGGAAGCGTTCTCTGCTCGACAAGATGCCAGGTGATACCTGGCAGAAATTCGCTAACCTCAGACTCCTCTACGGTTACATGTACGGTCATCCTGGGAAGAAACTCCTCTTCATGGGTGGAGATTTCGGGCAGCGGAACGAATGGAACTTCGAGGAGAGCCTCGACTGGCATTTACTAGAACAGGAACCGCATAGGAGGCTTCACCAATGGGTGAAAGACCTCAACAAGATCTACCGAACTGAAGAGGCGCTTCACCAGATGGACTTCGAGAGAAGTGGCTTCGAATGGGTGGACACCAAAGACTGGGAAAAGAGCATAATCAGCTTCGTCCGGAAAGAAAAGACTCAGGAAAATCAAGTCCTAGTTGTGCTGAATTTCACCCCGCTGCCCCGAATGAACTATCGACTGGGGGTTAGCGGAAGTGAATACTGGAAGGAAATCCTGAACAGTGACGCCGTCGAATATGGTGGTAGCGGCCAGGGTAACCTTGGCGGAGTAAGTACCGACGCTCACGCATTTCACGGCAAAGAACATTCAATTCGGATTAATCTACCGCCTCTAGGAGCCCTGTTTTTCAAGAACGAGGTTTGAGCGTAGTTTGGATAATATTCAGTTTCTCGATGACTTTCCGCCTTTAGAATAGACCGTTGGCTTCCTGGATAATTGTTTCGCCTTTGCGTAGCGGGCGAGTGCGAGGAGACCCGCGTTCTTCCATCTGAACTTCTCTTCAACTCTGCTCCTGCAGTTCTCCCTGATCATCGATCCGAACCGCGGGTTCTTGCCGACCATTTCCCTGATAGGTTTGGAAGGAATCTCTTCCACCGAATCGCTCATGTCTACTTCTCCACGCTGTGATGACTCGTCGATCTTCATCGTTATTATCATAGAAATCAGGGCAGACGAGAGAGATCTGGCGTCTTCGGCCGGAGTCAAGATTCCTGTTCCCGTATCGCCGTATTTTTGGATGTCAAGAACTGTTTCTCTAAGGCCGCCGACGTCGGCCCCAACAACGGGGTTCCCGGTGATCATTGCTTCGAGGGCGCTGATCCCGAAGGGCTCCACCCTGGAGGGCATTGCGTAAACGTCCGCTGCAACATGGGAAAAGAGATAGAGCGGACGGTCCCTGCCCATGATAAGTCTAACATTCCTCGGGTAACCTGCAGCAACCATACTGGTTGACTTGTTTGAGTCCGGATCATTTGATGGCAGTAGGAAGAATAGGAACTTGGTGCTTGGGAGTACTTTGAGAATGCGTGGGACCGCGTCAAGGAGGATATCGACGCCTTTCTGTGGGCTCAATCTCCCTGTCATGAGAACGAGAGATCCGTCCTCTTCAAAGGGCTCAATCAGCCGCTTGCTCTGATCTTGTCGTTCTTGAGATCTATCCAGATTGTTTTCACCCTCAACTATCGGTTTTGCTTGAGCCAGGCCTTGAGTGAGAAGGTGTCTTCTAAGGTCCCAGCGATTTAGGTACTGATCATTCAGACCAATGGGTTCCTCGCTAGTTTGATCAACTCGAACCATTGAATTGATCTCTTCGTTATCCCAATCGCATCCATTGTAGACGTGTCCACTCTTCCCCTTGATCGCGTTCCCGACGTAATCGGAAACATCATGGGTCAGGTAAGAGCTGCTCACGGAGGTAACGTAATTCGCCTCGTAACATCCAAACCTCTCTAGGGAGTCGTGACAGTACCCTTCCCAGACCTGACGGTATCCAAGTGTGAAGACCCCTTTCCTTCCAATCCTTACATCATGCTGAAGATCCTGGATTCCACACCATGCATCCGATCCGTAATGCCAAGGCAGGGAAACACGCCCAAGCAGATGGATAGTGAATACCAGTGGAGCTCGCACACGATTTTCCTCAAGAGACTGCTTCAAGGCAACTCCTGCTGGTATCATATGCCAGTCGTGGGCGTGAATCAAATCGGGAAGGCTGCTAAGCGACCCCGTGGCGAGCAGGTAGTCTGAGTACGTCTTCACTGTTCTCGCGAACAAACTCATTTTTTCAAACATGACATTGCTATCGTAGAGAGTTCGGTCATCGAGCCATTTGCTTGTCCGTCCATCCAGGCCCTTTACGAGGGCATAGTGGACTGAATTTCTGTAGCCCCTTTCAATCCCGGCTAAGTAACGATAATGGACGCGGTCTGTCCCCGTTCTGTACCCGTTCGCGATGAAAGTCGTTTCGTCCTTCAGGTTGTAGGTTGTTCTCAAATCCTGGTCCAGGTGCCTCCCATGACTCGGGAGGAAAACCGTGACTTCTATCTTGGAGTCCTGCGCGAGGGTCCTGGCAAGTCCCGCGACAGCCTCTCCTAAACCGCCAGCCTGTGCGAGTCCTGCGCACTCATAACTAAGCATCCAAACTCTGTTTACTGAATGTGCCCCCCGACTCAGTGAGGGTCGTTGAGAAGTCACTCTCCTCGTCAGCATCCCAGACGGTCAATACCCGCTTCTAAGGGATAATTAAGAGAGAAAACCTAAAGCGAAACCATTTTGTATCGGACAACTCGGAAGTGAAGTTGATGCCTGTAGCCAAGACTTTGAAGGAAACGGCGAGTGTACTTCGAGATGTCCCGCCGCAGAATGCGTTCTATTTCTACAGGTCGATAGGAGCCCCGACCGGAGCGGCGGCTCGAAACTTGTCCGACTTTGTCGGAGTGTTGAGCAGCATTGACATTGCCTCCATCCAGTTCCATACTGGCCGTGGAGACTTCGAGAACTGGCTCAGGATGCTAGGGGAGGATTCGCTTGCTCGACAAATCACCGGTCTGAATGAGAAGAAGCTTTCTGGAGAACAATTGCGCATGCGTCTTGTGGACGTGGTTAAGACGAGAATCAATCAGATCCAGAAGAGAACAACTTAGGCCCACATGCTACGGCAAAATCACGTAGCTATGCTTCCTTGAAGTTTAGAAGGCTAAGTATGAACATAGCGTGAGACCATGCCAAGGGCGAGGCTGAAACGGGCTCTCCGTTCTCTCTGTTTACTTGTTCTGCGAAAAGCTGGAGCTCATCAACGTGCCTTGCAGACCAGTCGATGAGGGTCTTGGCCTTCTGGTAGTTGCCGAGCTGGCAATGGTATAACGCCATCCAGAGTGTCGTAATGAACCAAGGGTTGCCTCCATGGTAAACGTCGCTCGGATATCTTCCGATCCCTTCGGCGGTGTAGCGGAAGGCGTTTTCGATCTGATGAGCCGTGCTCAGCATTCGAGGGTCATCAGGCTGTAATACGCAAAATGGGAAGGATAGTCCTATGATCGCGGTGTCAATGTCATTGTCCACGGGCTTGACTGATTTCAGGAAACGATTATTCTGTTCATTCCAGAGATGCTTCACAATGGCACTCTGCAGAATGCCATTCTCTTTCTTCCAGGATTCTGCTAGCGCGTCACGTCCGAGGACTAACGCTACCTTAGCGCTCTCTCTCAGCGCCCCGCATGCCGCCGAGTTCGTGTAGGTATGTAGTGCGCTCTTCTCTTCCCAGAGGTCCAGCGATGGCCCGACAAGACCGGTTTCCGGGTCTCTTCCGAGCAAGAGATGTTCAATGCCTTTCTCTATGGTGGGCCAAACGTCTTCCAGAAAGTCTCGACTCTTGGTCAGTTCGTAGTGCTGTCCGAAGCCCCATAAGATTGTGGCGCACTGGTCTTCCTGCTCTCCCCAAGAAGGCGCGGGAGTCCGTTCAATATTGTATCTTTGATTCCATCCACCGTTCGGCTCCTGAGCTTCTTTGCACCAACGATAGAAGGCTTCTGCATCTTTGTGGTAGCCGCAGCGGTCTAGCGCATATGCGACATATGTCCCGTCTCGGGACCAGACGTATCTGTAATCTGGCTCTAGCGTCGGGGCGGCGACAATTCCTCCGAAGTCTGGAGATACAAGGGTTCTCAGAGTTAGAAGAGACCTTCTGAGCAGGTCCTCCCAAGCTTCTGGAACTCTAGCAACTTTGGCATTTCTAAGCCAGTCTTGACAGTATTTGTTGACGTCATTAACCATCTCCGGAAGCGAACTCTTCCTTGCAGTATCGACTAGAGACAACGCGTCTTGCTTGTTGTGTGCGAAGCACATCAAGAGGACAAGTTGTTCTTTGACACCTGGATTCAGACTTCCAAGGTCCCATTTGAGACAGGAATTCACTCCTCTCGTCCCTGAATATAGGGCCAGAGGGTTTCCGGACAGTTTGCCATCTTTTGCGTCAACGAAGGCATCTGAGGCCTCTTCGTGGACCCCGCATTGATGGGCGGAAGAGCGTCTCTGACCTCCAAAGGCGAACCAATAGTTTCGCTTGTAGGAGACGATCGTGTCAGATCTCTGGTCGTAGTAGCAGGCATCACCGACAGGGGTTTCGGCTATGTTGAAGTCGTTGTAGTAGAGGAAACTTGTGTCAATGGGAGCCACGTTCTTGTTGGATATCTCGAAAACTCTGACAAGGGCATCCTTGCTGGGCAAGACGAAATCCGTAGCCCTTGCTTCGAAACCATTACGATTGTCAGTGAAAGTTGTTTCAAGAATAGTGCTATCGGGAAGATATCTCTGTCTTCTTGTCCAAGGGTCGTCTGTCAACCAGCTGAAGGATTCGTTCTGACCCTTCCCGCATATGATTCCCGGTAGAGATCCCCGAACATGCTGAGGATAGTTTTGTGTAGGCCAGAATAAGTGCCTGAGTTCTCCGTTCTTCCCAATGGTAATTAGAGTAGAACGATTGCCCATCGGGGCTTGCTGGCTTGTCGAGAGCATCTGCAGTGCCTTTCTTCACGAGGGTCCAGTCTGGGAAACTTAAAGGGGTTAGGTATCGCAACCATTGCTAGCGAAGGTACAGCGGCAATGCATTCTTTAGCACTCCTCCTGCAATACCAACAATGACGGTCTTCGGTCGGCGTCGCCGCTACTAGGTTTCAATCCCCAAGGACGCGTTTCACTTATCTCCTAGGCTGAGCGCTCTCTTCTCTCTGGTTAAGATTATGTTGTCATGGTGGCTACTCTCCAAACAACTCAGGGTCACGACTTGTTGGAATTGCAATATCAAGGCTGGCACTAGGAGCGGAAGAGATTTGCGGTCAGAGCTTCCCTCTTTTCACCTTCTAGGCACTTTATACGTGACTGGCTTCAGTCTCTTGTGGGGGCAGGATGCGGGTATCGTTGACCTAGAACTCGCGTGAACCTTGAAGGCTGTTGTTCTAGCCGGGGGCGAAGGAACCCGTCTAAGACCTCTTACCTTTACCCGGCCTAAGCCAATGCTTCCACTCGGCCCCAACCCAATAATCCACTATGTACTCTCCCACCTGTCCTCGAACGGATTTCACGACGTTATCATCATCGTTGGCTATCTCAAAGATCAACTGATGGGCTATCTAGGAGACGGCTCGCGGTTCGGGGTCAGAATCACATACGTTGTCGAACCGGAAGGAGTTGCATTCGGAACCGCTGGAAGCCTGAAACTGGCCGCTCATCTTCTGGACGAAACATTTCTGGTCGTTCAATCTGATACAATCAGCGAAATCTCCCTGACCGAAATGGTTCACTTTCATTTGGACAGGGGAGGAGAAGTCTCCATCGCTCTTACTGAAGTAGAAGACCCGTCCCTTTATGGAATCGCGGTTCTGGGGAAGAGGGAGGAAATTGTCAAGTTTCTAGAAAAACCGGCACCAGGCACAGCGCTTAGTAACCTTGCGAGCACTGGCTTCTACATTCTCGAACCCGATGTCGTCGATTACATAGAGGATGAAAAGTGGGACTTTGCTCGCGACCTGTTCCCCTACCTAATGCGAGTAGGTGAACATCTCTTCGGGTTCGCTTCCAAGTCATTTTGGGTGGACGTGGGAGAACTCAAGGGCTATTTGAGAGGAGCTGGCTGGGTCCTAGGCAAGCTAGATCAGGAGGCTCCTATGGACGCAAGGGCACTCGGCAATTCTAAACCGCGGGTTTTCGTGAGGGGAAACATCAGGATGGGTCAACGTGTTCAGATTTCTGGTCCGTCGTGGTTCGACAATGATGCCAAGATTGAAGATGATGTTAAGATCCAGCCTGGAACGGTCTTGGAAGAAGATTCCCAGATACGGTCAGGCACATTCTTGGATCAAACGGTTACGTTTCGTCATACGGAAATCGGAAATAATTGTTCAGTGAAATCAACGATAATCGGTGAGCGAGCGATCGTGGGCGACAACGTAACCATTGATAGTGCCATAATAGGGCAGGGTTGCACGCTCGGAGACCGAGCAAAGATTCTGCCCGGAAGTCGACTGTGGCCTAATACCAGGGTTGAAGCGGACGCTACCGTAGATGGGATCATGGCGGTTCCAAGGGACAAGTCATTCTACTTTGACACTGGTCTTGGACTATATTCGGGAATACTCGCCTCCTCAATTGGAGAATTCCTGGAAGCACTCAAAATCGTGCCATTAGAATCTCTGGAGTACCATATTGGACGGAGGGATTTTGAGAAATGGACGAAGGATGTGTTGGGTTCGATTCAACTCGCCGATAATATCAGGACCCTTAGACGGTCTCAGTCTAAGGGCGAAGAGCTCCGCCATCAGCTGGTTGACTTTGTCGTAGAGTGGGCTGAGACAGTCTCTTCTCCGCAGGAAATCTCTGACCGTCAGAAACGACCTACTTGGCCACTAACTACTGTGTAGCCGTTACTTGGGGGAATCCATAGAAGACTCTCAGAACCCGGTGAAATTGGGCGCTCGCTTGTCCCTTCGAATGATTGTCAGCGAGCAAAGGAGCTATGTTCGCTTATGTTCTTCGACGATATGTAGGAAGTTCTTGAACAAGTCTACGCCTTTCAATGTGTGAGAGACTTCCGGGTGGAACTGGACTCCAAATACGGGGCTATTGTCATGTCGCATCGCTTCAATTGCACAGTTGTCTGACTTGGCAAGCACGTGAAAACCCTCTGGTGCCTTTACCACCTCATCGTTGTGAGACTCCCACGCGGTGAAACTTGGCTTCAATCCCTCAAGAATTCGGCCTTCTTCGATAACGGAAATTTCAACCGGACCAAACTCTGGTTTCCGGGCGGCCCCGGTCACCCCACCAAAAGCCGTCGCAAGTAGCTGGTGAGTGACGCAGATACAGAGCATGGGTAGTCTAGCTTGTCTGATTAGCCGGGCTGCATCCGCCAACTCGCCAGTTAGGTGATCGAGGGATCTCACGCTTTGAGGTCCTCCCCCCATTACCAGCGCGTCCGGGTTCATCGATTCGAGCTGTTCGAGGGGGACAGATGGTGTCAATAGTTTGGATTCCACTCCTAGCTCCTTGAGGTTTCGGACGATCAGGTGATTGTACTGACCTTTGACATAAACGACTGGTATTTTCGTCATGTCTTATTCGAACTCAATGGTCCCGGGTGGTTTAGGTGTGATGTCGTAATAGACACGGCTCACGGTCTCTTCCTTCAAGACCTGTTGGCCGATATCTTTGAGGATCTTCCATGGCACGGGGGACACTGCAGCAGTCATGAAATCCCTAGTTGAAACCGCCCTGACGAGAATGGATAAGGGTCCTCCGCCTCTTCGTTCCTTGACGAGCATTGCTACTCTGGTGATGTCCGGGAACTTTTCCACTATTCCCGCCTGAAGCTGGCGAAGCCTATCTTGGAGCCAGCCATAGGTCTCGCGCGATTCTTCGGAGAGCTTGACGCCGGCCAGCAGCCCATAGCATCTCTGGTCTCCTTTCACTCCTGTTACCCTGTCTTCAAAGACGTCCGCGTGGACCTCGGACTTTGGAAGTCCAAGGGCCTCACTCGCAGTTTCTGAGACAGTCTCGAGCGAGTGACCCTTAGCGAACTTGTTCTCAATTACCGCCGCGAAGTACTGTTCGTAGTTGAAAGGAGCGAGGCTTGTCTCAACCATCTTTGTCGCCTCTTTGAGAACACGAATCTTTTCCTTAGTCACGTTCCCGATGCACCGGACAAGGAGACCTGGTCCGGGGAAGGGTTGCCTCTCTGACAATTCGCTTGGAAGGTTGAGATGACGTCCGAGCATTCGGACCTGATCCTTGTAAAGGTCAGATAGAGGCTCGATGATCTTGAAGCCGTAGGTTGACGCGGGGTCTATCCCTACCTGTTCTAGAATATTATGCTGGGTCTTGATCCCGCCCTGCGTCTCAATCCAGTCAGGAGCAATCGTTCCCTGGAGAATGTACTCGCAACCTTCCCTCTCAGCTTCTTCTTTGAGAACTTGGTAGAAGGTCTCTCTGAACTTCTCCCGTTTTTCCTCCGCTGTTCCTTTTCCCCTTACCGAGGCGAGGAATCGACCGCTGGCGTGGACCAAACGCACCTTCAGAGAAGTTGGAGACATACCCAGTCTCTCTTTGACTCGCTCAGGCTCGCCAACTCGGAGAAAGCCCGTGTCTAGCATTACAGGGAATAGGCGATCGCCGAGGGCTTCTCTAGCTACTAGAGTCGCGACAGTGCTATCGACGCCGCCGGATACAGCTGAGATCACTTTCTTGTCCTGGGCGAGTTCGCGGAGCCTTGCGGTCTCTTCGGACAAGAAGCTTGAAGGGTGGAAACCCTGAAACGCCACCGACAACCGTTTGCCCATCTTAGCCAGACCCGGCGGCGCCAATTTATTCCTTCTTTTGCTGTCTTACGAGTCATACAGCAAAGCGAGTGCTCCAATACCGGCAACTCTTCCAACCACAGATAGAAAGACCATAGATAACCCCCATCTCCGAGAATACCGGAATTGGAATCGCCCATTATCCGCCCCGATCCCAAATCCAAGCTCGCGATTTCTAGAACGCTAGTATCCACGCCTATCCCTAGGGGAATCCACGGGGGTCGAAAAAGGCCAGACAAGCCGATAACGCACCCATCTCGAAAAAACAAGGCCGGAATCCCACCCAGACAGAAAGAGGATCCTGAAAAGAAATTCCTATAACTTTTACGGAGTCCTTGTGCCCGAGAGCGGGCGACTAAGGGAGCAAGAACATCGTGAAATCGGCTATTATCAGCCCTGATTTCGAATCTGGCGGGATGGCCGTTAATTGCATAGCAAACCCTTCTTGACGACTCGTTAAAACAGCATGCGATCCAAGCCTGGTCTGTGCCCTGAATCGTGAGACTCGCCCATAATCGCTGCCAGACAGCATGTTTTCTCCTCTGAAAGGGGGGGTCTTGCACAGCGCACCTCGCGATGCAGGAGCGGTCGAGAGTCTCAGTCCAAGCGTGTCAACCCGACAGAGGGCCGGTCTTGGTTAGCCCGCTGCTCCTGAATACAAGGCGAGCAAGAGCATTCCTAGGACTAGAATCGTGATCCCGGCGTACGCGCGATCCCTCTCAGCGGCGAAGTATATCGACGAGATCGCGACCCGAAAAATGGGCGTTGCGATCAGTACAATCACCCCAAGATATACTATTCCCGTCAGATCTCCGGCAAACGCGAGTCTAAAGATGACTCCGACACTCAACACAACTGGAACACTCACGCTACCAAAACCGCCCAAGGCCCACAAAGATAGACCAAGAAGACTCAAGACAGCGCTGACAAGAACCCCGACCCGCAACGACTGGGCCACAATCCGGTTAAGATCCAAACCCGATCACAACACTATCTGCGGAAAGAATCCCTTCAGAATCATCGCAACCGACACCGTGACGAGTAGGATAGCAAATAGCAGCTTGACCCTGAGCGGAGGAGTCCTCCGAAGCAACCGCGTACCGACAGCCGCGCCAACCACCACACCAACCATCAACGGCGCCACAAGCAAAGGTTGCACATCACCACGAACAAAGTAGACAGAAGCGCTTGCTGCAGCAGTTACGCCGATCATGAAATTGCTAGTTGCAGAAGCCACCTTCACAGGGACCTTTGACAACAAGTTCATAGTAGGAACCCCAATTATCCCCCCACCAATTCCCAGTAGCCCCGAGACTATACCAGAGATGCCGCTGATACTCAGAGTCCGAAGAGTATTCGTCACCTCATACCGGCTAGTAGCACCGGTGGCAGGATCGAAATATTCACCGCCCAGCCGAAGCCTCCGAGAAATCCTATCAGGAACAACCCCTGATGGAAAATCGACCCTCCGGCCAACAATCATGATCGTGGACGCGTAGATCAACAGGATTCCAAAGAGAACGAGAAGAATCCTGGGAGCGAGAAATGCAGCCACAAAGGCTCCAGTAATAGCGCCGAGAACGGTCCCAACCTCAAGAAACATTCCCAACCTCAGATTAGTAAGCCGATCCTGAACATACGTTGCAGCGGAGGCGCTGGAGGTCGCAACAACCGAGACAATACTGGCCCCCACAGCATAAGGCACCGGAACCCCCTCCACAAGCGTCAAGAACGGAATAATCAAGATCCCCCCGCCAAGGCCAAAGACAGCACCTACCAGGCCGGCGAGAATCGACATTAGAAAGATCGAAAGGACTTCGAAGGGACTAACGACCAACATCGAAAGAGCGCACCCCTGCAAATTCGACGACTCACGAATGTCCTAATAAGAAGCTTGGGCCGAATCCTGCGACACTCGTGTGACTCCGGACTTGGCCCAGACGCTTAGACAAGAGAAGCAGGATCAGGCCAATCCTTTCGGATCCTTCAGACGCGAATGTGAGATCGCGCTGAAAAAAGGATACCTCTCTCTCCGGAAAACTTCCGGACATGGTCTTCCAGACCTCGATATCGCGTCGACCCTCGAAGATCCCCCCAACCCAACCTTCGGCCATCTTGCCAGCTCACTGAGCTTCGAATTGGCAAAAATCCAGAAAAGGAAACCGATTGAAATAGCCAAGACGCTAGCAGAGATCACTAAGCAACTCGCAAAACTCGACCTTGTCGAAACAATTGAGGCGACAGAACCTGGCTACGTAAATTTCCGCGCAAACCTTCCAAGACTCACAGAACTCACTCTCAAATCGGTTCAGCGAGCCGGAGCAGAATACGGACTCCTCAAAACAGGTGCTCCGGAGAAGACTATTGTAGAACATACTAGCGCAAACCCTGCGAGACCCATCCACATAGGTACCGCCAAGAACTCAATATTCGGCGACGCACTAGCACGTCTGCTCTCCGCACGAGGACACGACGTTCGCACCCACTTCTACGTAGACGACACCGGTAGACAGGTCGCCATCATGGCTTACGGCTACAAACTGCTGAACGGGCCGACTCCAGAGGGAAAGCCGGACCATTTCATCGGAAAAATCTACTCCGTAACCTCAACCCTTGTCGAGATTGAAGAGCTGAAGAAACGACTAGCCCTACTCAAGAAGACCAACGCTTCCGACGCGGACATAGGCGCCGCCACAAAATCCCTCGACGAATGGGTAGGCATAGCCGCAGACCTCCGAAGCAAATACCCTAAGGAATTCGATCTCCTAGGCAAGCTGATCTCTCAGGATCCGGACCCTGAGAATGCGATTGGGGAACTAATCAGGAAGTACGAGAAAAACGACCCTGATACCCGGGCATTGATGAGAGGGGTAAGCCGAACCGTACTGACCGGGTTCGAGGAGACCCTGCGAAGGGCTCGAATTCGCTTCGACGAATGGGACTGGGAAAGCGATCTGCTCTGGACAGGACGTGTTGCCGAACTCCTAGACCGCCTCAAAGAATCCGGATTCACCTTCAACAAAGGAGGAGCACTGGAACTTGACGTAGCCAAGGCGGTTGAAAAATTCGGATTGCGCGAGAAACTGGGCGTAAGCCCCACTTTCGAGATTCCCTCGCTCACCCTCATCCGATCCGATGGAACCTCCCTCTACGCAACACGGGACATAGCCTACACGCTGTACAAGTTCGGGCGAGCCGGGAGAGTCATCAACGTGATTGGAACTGAACAGTCTCTCGCACAGCTCCAGGTTAAGGTCGCATTCTGGATTATCGGGCACCGGAAAGAGGCTGAGAAATTCATCTACTTCCCCATCGGTCAACTCATGCTCGAGGGACAACGAATGTCCGCTCGACGAGGCCGATACGTGACCTTCGATCAAGTCCTCGACGAGACCATTTCCAGGGCCAAGTCTGAAGTTGACAAGCGCTCGCCAAGCATTCCCGATGAGATCAGGCAAAGAGTGGCAGATAGAATCGCGATTTCAGCCGTTAGATACGCCATTCTCTCGGTAGAGGCCATAAAGTCAACAAACTTTGTCTGGGACAAGGTCCTCAACTTTGAGACGAACAGCGCTGCTTTCATCAATTACGCTTACACAAGAAGTTCCGGAATTCTCCGGAAGCTGGGGAGGATAGCGGAGCCAAAGAGGCTAGACCTGTTGAAGGATCCCGTCGAACAAGCCCTGGTTCTAGAGCTGTCCAAGTTTCCAGAAACTTTCTCGAAGGCCGCTGATGACCTTAACCCAACACTGCTTTGCCTGTACGCCAACCTTCTTGCCCAGAGGTTCCACGAGTTCTACGAGAAATCCGACATATCCCACGTTAGCAACGACGAACTCAAATGGCAAAGGGTCGCGCTTGTCCTAGCCGTCAGAACAGTCTTGAAAACTGTTGCAGGGCTCTTAGGCCTAGAACTTGCCGAACGAATGTAGAATCCTACTTCAAGGACACAACTTTCTCAGCTATCGCTTTGCCCACGTCACTAGTTCGCGCCTTTCCGCCAAGATCATAAGTCAACACCTTCCCCTCCTTGAGGACGGAGGTCGTAGCCTTCTCAACTAGATTCGCAGCCTTACTCTCACCTAGATAGTCAAGCATCATTCGCCCTGCCTCGATAGTCGCGACAGGGTTCACCTTGTTCTGGCCCGTGTACTTCGGCGCAGAACCATGAACGGGCTCGAACATGCCGTAGGTCTCACCAATGTTCGCGCCAGCAGCAACTCCCAAGCCCCCCACCGCTGCCGCAGCCTCGTCCGAAAGAATATCGCCGTAGAGATTCATCGTCACCATCACATCAAAGCTCTCCGGTCGTCTGATCAGCTGCATGGCCGCAGCGTCAATGTGTAGATCCTCAAGCTCAACGTCTGGATAGTCCTTAGCGACGTCGAGGACTGATTGTTTGAAGATGCCATCCGTGATCTTCAGAATGTTTGCCTTGTGGACGAACGCAACCTTCTTTCTCCTTTTCATCGCGAGATCGAGCGCGAATTTCGCGATTCTCTCCGAGGCAGCTCGGGTGATAATCTTCATCGCCACACCGACCCCAGGGGTAACTTCGAATTCCTTCCCAGAATACAATCCTTCAGTGTTCTCCCTCACCACTATCAAGTCAATTCCAGGATTCAGAGCGGTCACGTTTGGAAGGGTCCGCGCAGGGCGAACGTTAGCATACAGATTGAAGAGAGAGCGCATCGTCACCGCGGCGCTCCGAGGAGTTCCAGGTTCCTCAGGCGTCGTCATCGGGCCCTTTAGACATGCAGACGTTCGCTTCATCATCTCAACCGTTTTCTCCGGCAAGTTTGTACCAAATTTCTTGATGGAGTCGAATCCAGCATCGCCCTTCAGATATTCCAAGTGTACTAGTCCGGTTTTCTGGACGGCGTCTAAGACCATAAGCGTGGCATCGACAACTTCTGGCCCAATTCCATCTCCAGGTAGAACTGCGATCTTGTGCACTGTTGTCGTCATGAAAGTTCTCTCGCTGGGAGGATCGTCGAATTGCCGTTGAAAAAGGCTTTCTCGGCTATCCTGGCCGAGTTGAAGCTTCGACGCGTTCCTCGCGTCATTGATATTCCTTAACTAGGACTAGAATCCGTGCTACCAGCAATACCATTCCAACGGTTCAATGGTGAAACTGATAACAACTGAGATCGAGAAGGGTCTGGAAGGAGTTGTTATTGCGAAGAGTTCTATCACATTCATCGATGGACAGCAAGGAATCCTCCGGTATAGAGGGATTGATATTAACGAACTCGCGGCAAAATCGAACTTCGAAGAGGTCACCTACCTACTCTGGAACGCAAACCTTCCAAACAAGGCCCAGTTCTCAGAATTCAAACGACAACTCACAGCTCATCGTCCCCTCCCAAGGGAAGTCCTGAAACTTCTAAGGGGGATACCGAAGGGGGCGATCCCTATGGAGGTTGCCCGAACAGCTGTCTCCTACATGGCGACGTTCCCTAGGAAAAAAGGAGAGACGTTTGACCAGTTTAACCGCCGCGAGTCTCTACAACTCACATCTACTCTTCCGACCATCGTAGCCAGCTACGAACGAATAAGAAAAGGAAAGGCCCCCATCAGGCCCGATCCACGGCTGGGGCACGCTGCGAATTTTCTCTACGGGTTATCGGGAAAGAAACCTGATGAAGTGTCGAGAGGAGCCTTTGACACCCTCTCCGTCCTCTACGCAGACCATGAAATGAACGCTTCTACCTTTGCGGCCGTAGTAGCAATATCCACCCTCGCCGACCTCGGAGGAGCGGTCACAAGCGCCATCGCCACTCTGGCGGGTCCCCTCCACGGAGGCTCAAACCAGCGCGTAATGGAGATGCTCGAAGAGATTGGGACTATGGAAAAAGTTGAGGGATACGTTGAGCGTGAGCTAGCCGCGGGCAGGAGGGTAATGGGGTTCGGTCACAGAATCTATCGGACCTACGATCCGAGGGCCAGAATACTGAAGAACATCGCAGAAAAAATGGCTGAAGAACGCGGCGGAAGCAGGAAGTGGCTCGATATTGCCGAAGAAGTGGAGCGGGTCGTTATGGACAAGAGGAAGTTATGGCCTAATATCGAATTCTACGCGGCGGTCGTACTAAACGCGCTTGGAGTGCCCAAGGACTTGATGCCTGCCGTCTTTGCCTGCAACAGGGTATCTGGTTGGATCGCGCATATCTATGAGCAGTACGCCGACAACAGACTCATCAGACCTCTGACAGAATACGTGGGACCCGCCCAAGTTCCGTATGTGCCAATAGATCAGCGGTCTTAGAAGGTCAGTTTCTCTTCGCGGGAACCCATTTCTCAACTTTCCAGTCCCAAATGATATGCTGATTTGGGTCTGATGCTTCCACCCTAGGCCTCTTCTCCGTCACCGTGTCCATGATAAACGAGGCACCACATGACGGACACTCTGCGAGTAACCTCATTTCTGAGAGCTGTGTCAGCTGGAATTCCCGTTTGTCACACTTCGTGCAGGTGAACATTTGACCGCCAGCGGCGAGTCTGGCAGGTCCAGTCCCTTATCAATTTGCCTTTCGAGTTACTGAACGTGGACAAATTGCCTTGATATCCTCTGACGGCGAATTGGGCTAACCGCTCTCCCTCAGTCGCTTCAGTCAGGCAATCTCGAGGAACCGGCGAGCAGATCAACTAAGTCCACGTGGAGGTCAGGTCAGAGAGACCGTTTTAACGTCGCGTCGCGAAGTACCAGAGGTTCCCCTCCGGGTCCCGGGTCGAATACTCCCGTGGCCGTACGGTTGGTCCGTCGGCGGAGAATCGATAGTGGCTCCCGGCGCCTCTAGCATGATGATAGTGAGCGTCCACATCATCGACGAAGACAACGAGACCGCCTGGTTGCGCGGGCAGGGACCGGGCCGAGACCAGCCTGTGTTCGGGGTCGACGCGGTGGATCCAGATTACGGAGTCGCCAGTGTGTACTTCGGCGTGGAATGGCCGACCGCTGGAATCTCGAATGAGTTGACCTTGCTTGAATCCGAAGACGTCCACGAGGAACCGCTGGGCGGCTTCCATGTCGTCATACACCCGCAACGGAATGATGGGTTGGGGTTTCATGCTATGATCTCCTTCCTCAATTTGGAGCCCGCAATTCCATAAAGGTACCGGTAAGACCTGGCGTGGAAGAACGAGTTGTTTCCGGTCCCGGGTTCGCCCTCTCATTGACAGTGGTCGGAATCGTCGGAGGAGATTTTCTAGGCCGGGCTCACGATAGCAACGGAGGATACCTTCACGATGGAAAGTGAATCCTAGTTTGTCTGAGGAATGGAGACGGGGACGGGCCCGATACTAGAAGTTACGAAAGTCTCTGTCCTGGATTGAGTCCTCGATTGTAAGCGAGCATTATGGCGGACGAGTACTTTAGTCAGTGCTCTGGCCAATTCGAGATTGGTCACGATCGGAATCCCAAATTCGGCCGCCTTTCTTCTGATGAGATATTCGTCTTTCAGAATTCGATGAGATGAGGGGTCCCCTTCGTGGCTTGGAATATTGATTACGAGTCGAACCTCTCTGCTTTGGAGGTAATCCATTATGTTCGGTTTCTTCTTCTCGCTTACCTTGTACAGTATCCTGCATTCGATTCCGTTCTTCGAAAACTCTTCCGCCGTATGCTGTGTCGCGAATATCCTGTAGCCTGCTCGCGCTAGCATTCTAGCATACGGGAGTATTCCTTTTCTCGTTTCACCCATCGAGATGAGAATGGCGTCGTCCTTCTTTGGAATGTAGAAGTTGCTCGCAATCAAGGCGTTGATGAAGGCTTCTTGGAAAGTTTCACCGAAACAAGCCACTTCTCCGGTCGACACCATTTCGACCCCTGTCACAGGGTCTGCCTTGTCCAATCTTGTGAAGGAGAATTGAGGTGCTTTCACTCCGATTCTTCTGTGAATTCCCTCGCCCTGCTTTATGCTGCCGTTAGTTATGGCCTCCGCAGCCAGATCCATCAGATTGGTTCCAATTGTCTTGGATACGAATGGCATACTTCGGGAGGCTCGAAGGTTACACTCGATAACCAGAGCCTGCCCATTCTTGACGAGGAATTGGATGTTGAACGGTCCGCGGATCTTGAGGCTTCTAGCGATCCTTCTCGAATAGGATAGCATCTTTCTTCTTACCGTTCCGGTTATTGAGAGGGTCGGTATGGTCATTGTCGCGTCGCCCGAGTGGACCCCGGCATTTTCCACATGCTCGATAATTGCACCGATGAAGACTCTTGAGCCATCGCAAACTCCGTCAACTTCAACCTCTTTCGCCCCCGTCAGAAACTTCGAGATGACAACGGGATTCTTCCGAGAAACACGTGCCGCTTCTCGAATATAGCCAGTAAGTTGCGCCTCGTTGAAAGCGACGTTCATGGCCGAGCCTGAGAGAACATAGGACGGACGGATGAGGACGGGGTATCCTATTTCTTTGGAAAATCGTCTGGCGTCCTCGAGAGATCTGAGCTTGTCCCATTTCGGTTGTTCAATTTTCAGTTGGTCGAGCAGCTGGCCGAATCTTGAGCGGTCCTCTGCGGTGTCAATGCTGTCGGGAGTGGTGCCCAGAATCGTAGCGTGCTCGGACAGTCCTTTGACGAGATTGTTTGCAGTCTGTCCGCCGACGCTTACAACTACACCGCGTGGGCGTTCCTTGTCCAATATGTCCAAGACTCGTTCAAGGCTCAGTTCCTCGAAGTACAGCTTGTCAAGTATATCGAAATCAGTTGATACGGTCTCGGGATTGCAGTTTATCATAATGACCTCTGACACTCTCTTTCTCAGGGCTGTAGCCATGTTAACACAACACCAGTCGAATTCTACACTCGATCCGATTCTGTAGCAACCAGAGCCCAAGACAACCACCTTGTCTCCAGGCGCGTATTCGAAATCGTCCACTTCACCGCCGTATGTTAGATAGAGATAGTTTGTCGCGGCGGGCCACTCGGCGGCCATTGTGTCTATCTGTTTAGTTACTGGCACTATGCGGTGCCCTTTTCTGTAGTCTCGGATTTGAGTTTCGGTCTTTCCAAGAAGCTTTCCCAGCTTCCTGTCTGAGAAACCGAATTCCTTCGCCCTCCTGACAATGTCTGGATTGATTCTCTCATTTACGATCCGTTTTTCCATCTCAACAATGTTCTTGATCTTGTCCAGAAACCATCCGTCGATCCCGCTCAACTTCGTAATCTCGTCCATGCTCATTCCGGATTTCAGAGCTTTTGTTACGTAGAAGATTCTCTTATCAGTGGGCTCCCTGAGCTCTTTTCGGATCCTCTCGATACTTCTTCCTGGAATTCCGTTATCAGTCAGCTCTCTCCCAATGTCGAGCATCCTGACCGCTTTTTGCAAGGCTTCTTCGAAGCATCTTCCGATCGCCATGACTTCACCGACGGATTTCATCTGGGTCCCGATACCCTTGCTGACTTTGCGGAACTTCTGGAAGTCCCAGCGAGGAGCCTTGACTACAATGTAATCAAGCGCGGGTTCGAAACACGCCGAAGTCACTCCAGTTATCTTGTTCGACAGTTCTGGGAGAATGTAGCCAAGGGACAGTTTTGCAGCGATGTATGCTATGGGGTAGCCTGTGGCCTTTGACGCTAGCGCGGAACTTCTAGAGAGTCGCGAATTAACTTCTATTACCCTGAATTCCTCGCTCCTTGGGTCCAGCGCAAACTGAATGTTGCATTCTCCGACTATGCCAAGGGTTCGTATGACTTTCTGGGCTGTTTCTCTTAGAAGGTTGTGCTCGCGGTTCGTGAGTGTCTGGGAGGGAGCGACCACGATGCTGTCGCCAGTATGGACCCCCATTGGATCCAAGTTTTCCATATTGCAGATTATGATGCAATTGTCATCGCGATCCCTCATTACTTCGTATTCGACCTCCTTCCACTTCTCGAGGTATTCCTCGATGAGGACCTGTTTGATCCGACTGTAAGCAAGTCCTCGGAGCGCAATCTCCCCGAGTGTTCGCTCATCGAAGGCTACGCCTGACCCCTGACCCCCGAGCGTGTAGGCGACCCTGACCATCACAGGGAAGCCTATTTCGCGTGCCGCCTCAAGGGCCGTTTCTAGGTCAACTGCTTTCCGACCTTTTGGAACTGGGATATCATGTTCGATCATGGTTTTCTTGAACAGTTCCCGGTTGTCGGCAATCTCGATGCTCTCGATGCCAGTGCCTAGGACCTTCACGCTGTATTTCGAGAGAATACCCCGCTCTGCAAGTTCGACGCCGCAGTTGAGGGCGGTCTGTCCTCCGAAGCCTAGAAGGATGCCGTCGGGTTGTTCTTTGGCGATAACTTCCTCGAGAAAGTCCGTCCTTATCGGAACGGAATACACTTTGTCTGCAAACTTCTCATCGGTGTGAATAGTGGCAATATTTGGATTGACGACGATTGTCTTTATTCCCTCTTCTCTGAGGGCTTTGATCGCCTGAGATGTTGAGTAGTCAAACTCGCCAGCCTCTCCAATCTTTATCGCGCCACTTCCGACAATAACGACCGACTTGATGCCATCTATCTTCAAGCCTTCAAGGCCTCCTCGAAGAATCTGTCAAAGAGAAATCTAGTATCGTACGGGCCCGGTGAGCTTTCTGGGTGCCACTGAACACCTAAGAACGGCTTCTTCCTGTCTCTGATGCCTTCTACGGTCTTATCGTTGACGTTAACGAAGTTCGCCAAGAAGTCGGTATCTTCTAATGAGTTACGATCGATCGTGTAACCATGGTTCTGGGTGGTAATGAAACACCTACCCGATTCAAGGTCCATACACGGGTGGTTAACAGCTCTATGACCAAACTTCAACTTGTAGGTTTCCGCCCCAGCGGCCAGCCCAAGGATCTGGGCGCCTAAGCATATTCCCATTATTGGAAGCTCGATTTCCATCAGTCTCCTAGCTGTCTCTATCGTACTGAGGTCGATCTTGGGGTCTCCAGGTCCATTACTGATCACAACTCCCCGCGGGTTTAGTTCGAGGATCTTGTTGGCAGAAAAGTCATACGGGACACGGACAACCCTTACGCCCTTGGCGAGAAGACTGCGCAGTATCCCGTATTTGACCCCGCAGTCTACGATTACAATAGTCGATTGTTCCCTCCCATCATAGTAGATGGGCTCTTTGGGGCTCACTCTCTGAACTAGGTCTTGCTTGTTTGGGTCCTGAAGTTCCGATATTCGGCCGGCTGCGACCACCGGGTTGATGGGCGAACTCGAGACTTTCAAAACCCCTAGCATTGTTCCCTTGTTTCGCAGTCGTTGCGTCAGGACCCGCGTATCAACACCAAGCATCCCTGGCACTCCTTCTTCAGTCAGCCACGCGTCTAGCGATTTCTGGTTGGACCAGTGGCTAGGTCGGGAGAGGTAGTGGACGACAAGTCCTTTGATCTTTACAGAATCGGATTCGAAGTGGAGCGGGACTCCTCCATCGCCCTGAATAGAGCTAGGGGGTACGCCATATGACCCGAGTATCGGGTAGGTCATTACCACTATCTGTTCTTGGTAAGACGGATCGGTAAGCAGCTCCGGGTATCCCATCATGGAAGTATTGAAGACAACTTCGCCGGAAATTTCGGTCTCGGCACCAAACCCAACGCCTTGAAAGACGGTGCCGTCCTCGAGGACCAGTGCGCTTTTCTTGCCTGGTTCCACCAGTTCCATGTGGTGTTATGGACCCAGAGGACGGGGACTGTGCACGGCCCTTTTCAAAGTTTTACTTTGAGTTCTTCCTTCACCGTTCGGAGCAGGATCACGGTCACAGTAGCGGCGACCTCTTCAGCGCACATCCGAGAAGTCAGTGTGGCTGACCGTTCGATCTCTACAGGACTCGTGCAGCGTTCTTGCAATCTGGACAGTATTGGTACAGCGCAAGAAGATCTTTGTACTCTTGCTCTTCTCCCAAGCTGTGTGATGTATACACTAGAACGTTCACTAGTGATTTTGAACAGGCGTAGTGCCGACCATCCTCAGAGGTAGACACCTCAATTCGTGCGTTCGGAATCTTGGCTTTCTTTAGTTCTGCTAGCAGTTGTTCCAAGCTGTTGGCTGTAAACTCTTGGAAGGGCATGTGTGGTATGCCCCCAGCGATCTTACTCTTCGCCCTAGAAGGATGCGTCATCTCTCAGACCTGAGCCGATTTTATCGCTTTCTGAGATACTTGGAGCACGATTGGCCCGCATAAGTACGAAGTATCGTGCCATGGTGAGTGGAAGTGTCAGAAGACTTAACGCTTACATTTCGCCGAACGATTCGAGTTATCATATCCGCCCAGCGGACGCTTAGTCCTACCTTAGTATGAACTGGGAAAATAGCTCTCAAATGGCACATTGTGAAAGGTTTCAGATATCCTAACGTTGCACTCCTCGTCAACCGTTATCTAGGATTTTTGATAAGACGAGGTCGAATTGCAAGGTCAAGTCAATGTTTTGCTTCGACGCCTTCCAGCCCCTTTGTTTTGTTTTCAGAGACCTTTCTGTGAAGAGGGTATGGGGAGTTGCCGTCCCGGATAATTCCGTTGGATCTCGATTCCAAAAAATGGGTTGGTCGATGGCATGAGCTGATGCATCCTCGCATCAGGCCTCCTGATCGGAGCGCGAACCGTCTAGTACTGTTGTGTTGGTGATTGCCAGTCTTGGCCTGTCTGTCGCGTTGAAGAGCTGGTCGATGATGTGGAGCTGTCTTTTTCCTTCCAGGCTTTGACTGCGTCGATCATGCTCATTCCTTGCGTCATCTTCCCTTTCAGGAAGAGGTTGTATTCGCTGGGTTTGCGTTTCTCTTTCTTGACGGATTTCTTGCCAAGCTGTGCGATTGTGGTCTCTTGCTGAGCGATGGTACTTTGCTGTTTCTTGAGCATCTCAGAGTGCGATTTTATCGTACTCTTGAAGTCCTTGAACAGCGAGCTGTGGTTCTTTTCCAGGGTTGTTAGTCTAGTCTTCAGCTTGTTTATGTCCGCGAGGATGGACTTTGGTATTCCTGACGTTTTCGGCATGGCTACTTGCTCATTTGATGAGAAGAAAAGCATTCCGCATGGTCCAGAAACACCTACTTATCGCACGAAAAACAGCTTTTACAGCCAAGCCTACCGAAAGATCCCGAGATCTTAGAGTTCACGACCGGTCGCAAACTCCCATAGTCCTAGAGAAAGATACTGATAGATTCCGGAAAACGGGCAGAGAAGCGGAGGGATTTCAGCATCCGTTACTGGCGAATGTGTGGATGGTGCTGTCGGAGGTTGCCTCAGTTGAACTGTAGAGGCCCGCCGCAACGGTTGCACTGAGCGACAGAACCAGCTTCGATGACAACGGAAGCATGGTCGGGTTGAGGGTTGGGTCTGTAAATGTCAGGTTGAAGGAAACGCTCTGACCGGGATCAAAGGAGGTGTCGCTCTGAGTAGCTGTTCCCATAACTGAACCGTCAACGGACAGTGTGAAGCTTATGTGGCTCAAGCTTGTCGGGATGGATGATGCGCTCCAGATCGCCCCGCGGACGTTGTAGTTCAACGTCCTGGGGGAGGATGACTGGGCGGTGCAGTATCTTGAAACGTTGAACATTTTTACCGTAAGCCCGCGGACGGACGTGTCACTCAGTACTCCGTACGCGGCCCCGGCCGAGTATCCTAGAATCAGGATGATGGCAACGATGAATTTCCAACCCCCCAGAGATCGCCGCTTTCGCGGCCTTTCGGCATCTTCGGCCATACAGGAATTACCCGCACTGTCTCTTTATGAAACTTGCACACGCGGTTTTGAAGTCTCGTCGATCGGTTCGATTGTTGAAGTTCCCAACCCTTAATGGGGTGATGGGTCTTCCTCGGGCCGCGCCTTGTCCTCGGAGGACTCTTCAACGAAGCCTTTCAGGCGTGTCACCAGGCTCGTGAACTCCATTGGGAAGATGAATTTCGTCGCCGGGCTAGCCCCGAGAGCCTTGAGCATGTCTAGGTATTGGAGAGCCATTGTTTTCGCGTCTATGTTCTTGGCGGCTGAGAAAATGAGACCCAATGCTTGAGAGTATCCATCTGCCACAAGGACCTGGGATTGCTTGTTTCCCTCAGCGACGAGGATCGCGGACTGTTTTTGCCCTTCCGCTTGGAGGATGGCTGCGTTCTTTGCTCCTTCGGCTTTGAGAACTGATGATTCCCGAATACCGTCGGATTCTGTGACCAGTGCTCGTCGGCTTCTCTCCGCGGTCATTTGCTTGACCATTGCGTCCTGAACATCTTTGGGAGGTCTGATCTCCCGGATCTCGACGTTGGTCACCTTGATTCCCCATCGTTCCGTCACCTCGTCGAGCCTTGTTCTCAGAATCGAGTTGATCTGCTCCCTCTTTGACAACAGCTCATCGAGAGGTATGTCGCCGACAACTGCCCTTAGGGTTGTAGTGGCTAGCCCAACAGAGGCGCCGGTGAAATTCTGGACTTGAATAATGCTCGCGGAAGCGTCGACCACTTTGTAATAGATGAGAAAGTCGATGTCTACGGGGGCGTTGTCCTTGGTGATCGCGGTCTGGTGAGGGACTTCAAGATATCTTTCTCTCAAGTCGACTTTGACGAGTCTGTTGATGATGGGTAAGATGAGGACTATTCCCGGTCCCTTTGAGCCCATCGATCGGCCAAAGCGAAATTGGACGACGCGTTCGTATTCTCGTATGATCTTGACGGAGGAGGCGAAAATCCAGAGAGCTATTATGATTATTAGAATTATTCCGAGTATTCCGGCGAGGGTGGATGTCTCTAGCTGAAGGGCGACGGAATCGAACATCGACGTTACTGCTCCATTTTCTCAACTGACAGCTTTAGTCCCTGGACGTCTTTGACTCGGACCTTGGTCCCTTTCTGCAGGTTTTCCGAAGAGGATACGGTATAGTCTTCAGAGCTTATTGTTGCCGTGCCGTATTCGCCTGCTTTCACATCGGATGTGAGGTAGCCTTCCTTTCCTATTATAGCCTTGGGATTGATGCTCAAGGGCCGCCGCATGATCGTTTCTCGAACTTTGTACAGGTAGACGCTTCCGAAGACGACGCCTCCGCCGACTAGTCCGAGGATGATGTAGGTCAATATCCCGATAACTGGGTTTGGCAGAGTTCCGGTTGGTTGGTTGGGCCCGGGGGCGGGTGCTGGGAGACTGAAAACGAGGATGAAGCCTACGATGAAGATTACAACGCCGATTGTTGCGCTGATGCCGTGATGGGTTTTGAGTTCGAAGAAGATGAAGAGTGCGCCGATCAGCATCAGGACTGTGGAGACGATTGAGGCTCCGAAGACTCCCAGTCCGACGAGGGCGAGAGCGATTGCTGATGCGCCTACGACCGATATTATGACGGTGGGATGGTACACGTCAGCGAGGATTGCGAAGGTGCCGAGGAGAAACAGGATACCATCTAGGTTGGGGTCGCTTAGAATAGATAGGAATACAGACCTAATTCCTGGATTGTGAATGTCTCCACACTGTGAGCCGCAAATGGCCAGAAGGGCGTCATTTGTCGACGAGACGTTGATCACCTTGTCAACTACGTGGTTGTTCAGGGCCTCGCAACTGTTGATCGACTGACATGAGTACGAGCGTCCCTTGGTAACCATGAGAGCTGTCGCGTTACTGTTCCTATAGCTGGGTGTGATGGATATCATGAATGAGGAGAAGCCGTTGATGTCCTTTGTCAGGGTCGTGTTCTCTTCGCCGGTAGGAATCCCGTAAACGATGGGGGTTGCAGAGCCGATTGTGGTGCCTGGGACAATGGTGATGTTTGTTGATGCTTCGGCGATGTATGCTCCTGCGCTGAAGGCGTGTGCTCCGAATGGCGCGATTAGTGTTGTGAAGTTGTTGCCAGCTCCTCGATACCTGGAGATCGCGATGATAATGTTGTCCATGTTCTGGCCGTTACCGCCGAACGTGTCGAGTATCAGGATGAAGTTGTGGATGCCTTGGCTTGTGGCGTCGTTGATGGAGGAGACGACAAAGTCTTCGGCCCCAGGGTCTATGTTCGCGTTCATCGCAGCCACGTAGTAACTCGAACTCGCCCTGGCAGGCGGGGAAAGTGAAGACTGTATTATCAGCAGAATGACGGCCGCGAGCAGTAGAGCGCTGGTCTTGTGAGCGACTCGAAGCTGGCTACTCAAGATTGGCTAACGCTAGTATCTTGGACTCGGTTAGGAATAAGCCTACTCTCGACGAAAAGTTGGGACAGCCCCACGCTCAGAACCCTGTTATGGGCTCTTTTCTCGACAGGGTACTTTAATGGGAGGATCCGAATTGGCGACATTCTGACTCGCGCTTAGCCGGGTTGTTTTACGTCGAGGTTGACCTCTCTTGCGTCGCGAGGTGCGCTGTGCAAGACCCCCCCTCTTGGATAGGTGTCTGGCTGTTTCGCGCGGATTCTGGGCGAGTCTCATGACTCAGGCTGCAATCTAGGCTTGGATGCCCTAGCGAATTAACGAGTCGCCAAGAAGGATTTGCTATGCATCTTAGAGACATGACGCCAGATTTGAGATCAGGGCTGATAATGGGCGATTTTTTCCCGAGACTGTGAAGAGGCAGCCGCAGGCAACAACAGATTCCTTGTGATGACCTGTACTTCCAGGGGTGATGGGAAGCTAATTCAAGCGGCGGACCGACCCTTCGGCCCGCCATGAGCGCACAAATGTTGAGTTATTTCGCGCGGCAAACCGCTGTACCGGAAATTGGGCAGGCCGGTTTGGAGAGGTTGCAATCGGCAAAAGTCGCAGTTGTCGGGACAGGGGGTGTTGGAAGTGCTGCTGCCTACTTTCTGGCGAGCCAAGGAATCGGATTTCTGAAACTTATCGATCAGGATGTTGTTGAGGAGAGCAACCTGCACAGGCTCATCGGAGTAGATTACCAAGACCTCCACCTGCCGAAAGCTGAAGCGCTCTCACAAAGACTGAACTCACGCCACCCATGGACCAGAACTGAACCAATAACTGAAACTCTTCAAACAGAGAATGCTACAGAGCTTCTAGGCCTTACGGACCTGATTGTTGACGGAACGGATAATTTCCGGGCAAGATACGTTTTGAACAGGTTCGCTACAGAGAATCACGTTCCGTATCTCTTCACCAGCGCGGTTGCGAATCAGGGTCATATTTCCCTGTTCAATCCACCTGACACCCCGTGTCTTGAATGCATGATACCATACGCCGAATCGGAGTCCGTTGAATCTTGCGAGACTGCTGGAGTCACCGCTACAATAGTAGGACTGATCGGAACTCTCGCAGCATCCGAGGCTACGAAGAGACTTCTCGCATTGCCAACAGCAATTCTTGGACAATTGTTGACCGTGGATCTCGCTGGACCGGATTTTCTATTTACGAAAATTGTGAGACGAAAGGACTGCCCCGTATGCAGCCGCTCTCCCTCACAAACAATTCATGACGACAACGCGATCATGCTGTGCGGTGACAATGTAGCTAACGTGTTGCCTGAACACGGCATTGTGCTAGATCTCCAATCTCTCAACACCAAGATTCCCAAAGAATCAGTCGTAGCGAGCTCGGAATCCGTCTTCGTGTACACTAAACAGGATCACAGGGTGTCAGTCTTCAAAACGGGAAGACTATTGATCGGGAATGTCCAGACAGAAGAAATCGCAAGGCAAGTGGCAAGCGAAGTATGGAAAGAGATACTCTGATAATCGGGACCTGCCCCCTTAATTTTCAACAAGCTTATACGGTTCCGACAAGCTCGGTCAAAATCGCCGGGGGAAAAAGGCCGGGGTTGGCATGTCCACCGAAGGCCGATCGGCTCAGGCGACGGGCTGCAGAAACATCTCGTAGCAACCCGTAGTAAGCATCCAGGAATGGATGGCTAACGTGGGTTCGACTCCCACCCCCGGCTCTTAGGTAACCGAACCTGGGTTCGATTCCCGCAGATACCTTGAAGGACCCTGAATTGATTCACGAGTCCCAAGCAGGGAGCTGAACCCTAACGTGTTTTCCGAGATGCGTTCGAACTTGACGCTTCGGGAGCGGGCCCGCATTAGTTGGATCAGCACATCGGCTTAGAGGTCGATTACGGAACGGTCAACCTGGTGAGTCAAAGCCTTGTCCTATCCCAGGCCCACCAAACCCAGTGGTTCCTTGACCGTGATCATAGGCTATGCTCTGCTTCAGCCCTCGTGCCGGTTTCTGCTCTTCGGCCCTTGCACCACCTCGGGTCCAAACTTTGGCCTCGGACTGGTCTTGATGTGCCTAGGCGCGACTCTGTTAGCCGGCGTCTGGATCCTTAGGATCAAAATGTGGCGGAGAAGCCCGCCGCTCTCGTAGAATTGACACGTGGCATTGCCAGTAATTGCAAAACCTCACGGAGTCGTAAAGCGACCTTCTTGACTGTTGGCAGGGATTGAGCTGATAGTTCCCGGATTCGCAGTATATCTCCGCCCTGAACCAATAGAGCGGAAATGGGCGGACATAATGTTAAGGGGACTGGTATCTCGGGGCCCTGCGACTCACCTGAGCAAATCTAAGAAGGGGTCGAACTCAAGGCTCTCTTGAGACCTTAGAGGGGAACCGAACTTGAGATACGGTTCCCACAGACAACCTTATGGATCCTCAACTGATTCGCGGCTCACGAGGAGGGAACCGAATCCTGACGCGTGAGAAGCGATTTGAGGATCTTAGGGGTCGCCTTATCCGGGAGACCATTTCGCTGACTACGAGGCTAATCCGGCATCTTTTGGCAAGTCGCACTCGATCGAGCATCAAGCGCATGTCGTGAGGAGGGGCTCTCAGTGGTATATCGTTACCTTGTAGATCATTGAGCCGGCAGGGCACCCCGATGGCGAACAGTCGTCGTTATGGAACCAAGCTGTAAAGTTCACTGATGTCTCTCCTAATCGTGGACTGCTCACGAATGGAATTCTAGCTCCTCCATATTCGCAACCGACCCCCGGGCCCTTTTTCAGGGTCACTAGCGAATCCAGGATTAGGATATAGTACGTCGTGCAACCCGTAGAAAGATATGATACCTCTAAAACGCCCGAGCTCTTTTGCACCGGTCCGAAGTTGGCAGAGATATTCACGGTCCCCGTGTCCCAAGCGAGAATTGTCTGTTTAACGACTTGCACATTTTCCAAGTTGATCGTTCTCTCCAAGCGGGCGATCTGAAATTGTACAAGCAGACTGCTACCCAAGGACAGGGTAGCCAGAAACAACGCCAGAAGCACTATTCGATGCGGGCTGATGTGGATTGTATGTCGGCTGTCAATCTGTGAAATGCTTCCAGACAGGGCCATCCCGGCGAAACTGCCTCCTAGCCCTACGATGAAGAAGGCAATTGGATAGAACGCGAAGATGCGTCGAAGGTCGTCAGACGAGAGGGGGGTAAGCGGATTTCCGAGAACAGCAAGAAGGTAGAACGACAAGAGGGTCACAATCAAAGATAGAATCAGAGCCCCGACGTTGTCGCGCAAGTCTGAAAGGGCGTACCCCGCCACTACTGCGAATCCAAAGACCACTAGCGACGGCAGGAGTGCATCAGAGGTTTGAGCAACGCCCCCTGCGAAGAGTATTGCTAGAAAAAAAACCTGACCCAACCCCCACCCGATGCCTAGCAGGACCGCTTTGGACCCACTCCACAAGACTCGTTCACCTCTAGGACCTCTGTTAGGTTCAACCTGACCTTCCCTTTAGTTTTGCCCCTTTATAGGGGTACGAGTTCACAGCCGTGAGATCGAGGAGTTCAGCTTAGACGAACATCTACTTTCTTGCCTTGTGAGCTACGACTAAGGTCCGTGGCATCAGAGCACAGATGTCGTCGGCGCTGTTTTCTTCGTCCGTCGTCTGGCAATCCAGATACCAGCCCCAACAACCGCCGCAGCAACTGTCCCGAGAATACCATAGACCCACGGCATCCACCTAGCCTGCATTGGAAAGGGTTTTTGCTGTGCCGGGCTGTTCGTGGGGTGTCCGGTTCCACTGGTTGTGCGACCGGTCTCTGAACTAGCGTCGCCCCCAGTGCTGGTTCCCGGGTTCGACCCCGACGCTGTACTAGTCTGAGACTTACTATTTCCGGTTCGAGGAGAGCCTGTCAGTGTCAGACGATGGCCAAGATCCACGTTGGTGCTTGCGAGCTTGAGCGAGGCCTGAACATCGATTCCGAATTCTCTCACAATCGTTATCGGGGTAGATGGTGCGGGGCACATAATAGACGAGATGGAAGGATCGCATGGATTTGGTTGGATTGTCATTGCTTTCCCAAACCCGAGATGAATGTCTACGCTCGCGCTGAGAAGCAGGTCGCTAGTCTGGTCGTAGTTGAAAGCGAAAGCTAGTTCCAAATTGTTACCCAGCGGCATCGATGATGTCGAGGCTGCTACTGGATCAGGAGAGAGCAGCCAGCGGGAAATGTTGAAGGCCAAGGTCCACGCTGCCCGAATTCCAATCGTGCCACCGAGATCGACACTGGTCGTTGCCGTGGCGTTGGTTGGTAGCACGAGTACTGGAATTGTCTGGTTCAGCTTGATGGGTCCGTTCACCCACCATATGGTGTAGAATGATCGATGCATCATCGAGTTGTCGAGCATCGACACTGACGAGGTCCAGTTGGCGCCCTGGGGAAAACTAGTGGTCATGTTGGTCTGAGCCATCTGAAGGGCTTGATCGATTTCCGGCATGATAAGCGGGAGGAGAGTAGTTATCCGAGTCGCCAGATTGATGGACTCTGCGAAACTACCAAGGGTATGAGCGACTGACGTGCCGGCGTCGCCGTTGGATATTGTGAGGTCTCGGGTGACGTTCAAAGAGGCGGTTGTACCGTTGAGATCTATGACCGTCCATCCAAGTGTCCCGTTGATGTCGACCGTTGATGGCGTAGTCGCTATCATGGGGCATACAACCATGTTGGTCGATGTTGAGGGTCCGATATTGCAAGCCTGGAGGAATGATATCGAAGCTGACAGATTGTAGTTTGCTTGAGTTCCTTTTTGCAGCGAGGGAACTCCATCCGCGGGAACTGTAACTAGAAGGAGTAATGATAAGACGCAGGCAGTAACAATTGTTCTTTTCATGTTTCCCGCGCGTTGTTCTTACACTATGTCTCGTAAAAAGAGTTAACGGTTTCCGTCTATCGAGTCATTCTATTCTCAAACTCCATGAATGAATGCGGGGATGTTATGCTATGGGAATTTGGGCGAGAGTGCGCCAGCGGGGCAGGCATCTATGCATGCCATGCAAAGGATGCATTCCGAGTCGTTGAACTTTTTCCAATCCAGGTCCAGTATTGGAATCTGCATAGGACATGCAGTCTCGCATTCCTTGCAGTTCGAGCATTTGATAGGATCCCGGTGCATTCCGAGTAGGCTGTTCTTCTGGAAGACTGCCATGATGCCTCCGACCGGGCAGATGTATCGGCACCAGAATCGGGGGATACGCCATGCCGCGTAGATGAATCCGATGAGTATAAGAATGTTGATCCATGTGAGTGCAGATATGCTTCCTAGCCAGGAGCCAAGGTTGGCGGCGGAGAGGTCAGACGCTTGAGCTGTTCCGAGGAATCTCCATGAATGGGCAAGTAGGACTGGTAGTGTTCCGAAGAGTGTGCCGTCAGGGGTTATAGCGATAAAGAGCCCTGAGGCTAGGTCGGATCCGAGACTTTGCTTGTAATCTGATCCTACACCGTAGTAGAGAGCGAGACCGAGGGTACCACTGATCAAGAAAGTAATCCCGACTAGAACGTATTTCAATCGGATCCAGTATTCGTGGGTGCGTGTCTGGACGGAATCGACTCTTCCCTTGATTCCGGTGATGACGTCTTGAAGGAAGCCGACTGGGCAGATCCAGCCGCACATGAATCTCCCCAGGACCGCCCCGACCACGAACATTATCCCGATCGGCAACCAAGGAAAGACCGCTTGCGACAAGAGGAGCGTAGTCGCATCTAACGTTGAACCGATCCCGCCCTGTGCCTTTACACTGGCAACAACCGGGAGTACAACCCATGATCGCGCTCCATCAAATGAAGGATTCAGACGAGCTATGGCGAGGCCGGCGAACAATAGGAAGAATCCTAGCTGCACAAGGGTCCTAATTGGCCAATAGTAAATTCTACCACGCCGTAACCTCTGCCATACTCTCTTAGCGACGCCGATTTTCGGTTCGCTTGTGGCAACAGGTTGCATTGGGTTGTCTAGCCTAGCTAAGGAAGGGAACGAACTGACGCACTGCTCGTTCGATGATGGTCCATTGTTCCGAGTAGACGCCCAGCATCATGGCCGCCAAACCTAGGAATAATGTGAGAGTTGCGATGACGCGATTCAAATTGGATCACCATTAGCTCGGCGAATCAGTTTGGCATCCCCCGAGTTTCCGTAGTTATATTGTTTCCGAAGACAAGTGTCAAGTCTTTCTCCTCCGTATGATATAGACAAGTCTTTAATAGCGTGGAAACGAACCGAGCCAAAATTATTCTTGAGTAACGGAGGACATGCTCATGGACGATAAGAAGCCTAGTGCGTCCACGACCACCACGCCTCCTCCTAGTTCCACACCTCCACCTGCCTCAACGCCCGCTTCGGCGGTGCGGATCAAGAATCCTCTAATCTCGCGAAGGAGATTTCTGCAAGGAGCGGTGGCTGCATCAGTGGTTCTAGCAGCGGCCTCTGTCGGCGCATCAGGCCAAATTCTAGGACCGCTCATTCCCTCGTCATCGACAAGCGAGGAGATCATAGACTGGACAACACTCGACAATCGGTACAAGGATGTTAAGGGAAAGCCGGGGGAATTTCAACCCATAAACTATTCAGAATTCTTCTACTTTCCGTACGACTCCTCGGTCAGCCCATACTACAAGAACGTGATAGCGAGACTTCCTGATGGTTTAGTGAACCCATTGCACCCTTCGGAGGAGCCCCTCAAACACGTAGTAGCATTCAACGTTACATGCGTCCATCTACGATGTCTAGTCAATCCGGGCTATGATACTGCTTCGGGTGAATTTAGACTCCAATGCCCATGCCACGGATCACAATACCGGCTAGTTGATGGCGTCCCCGTCGCGGGGCCTGCGTATGATCTCGGGCTGAATCCTCTTCCAGAAGTCCAGCTCTCAGTCGACGCAAACGGAAAGATAAGCGCCGTCGGGACGTTGATTGGAGAACCCGGAATTGGCCGCACCCAGTAGCAAAAAGAAGGGCGTCCTCGACCCTATCATCGCCCTCCTAAAGTGGACTTGGGAGAGGCTGGAGCGAACACTTCTCCTCGGACTCAAGATAGTCTTTCCATCCAGGTTCATCAGCCCGATGGGCTTTCTAGGAATGCTAACACTGATCGTGTTCATCCTACTCGGCATCACAGGCGCTCTCTTGCTCTTCCACTTTACACCCTTCTTCGGCAATTGTCCACCGGCCGCCAACGGGACCAGCTATGTTCCTACAGCAACTTGCAATCAAGCCTACAACAGCGTACAATCAATAAACACCAATGTGGCCTGGGGATCGATCATCCGGAACATCCACTACCACGCATCCAACGCTATGGTTCTCCTCGCAGTTATGCACATGTTCTACCAGTATTTTGGAGGCCGGTACAAGCTTCGATACGAGATTCTCTGGGTGACAGGAATTATCCTCGGAGTCGTCACCGTCATCGAGGCGTACACGGGTTATGATTTGATCTTTAACATTCGAGGACAACTAGCAATAAACATTGGACAAACACTTACATTTTACAGTCCCGTGATCGGCGCCGACCTCGCCAGAATAATATTCGGGTTTAGCTTCAACGACCTTGCAATTCGATTCTACGCATTCCACGTGTTCATAATACCAATAATCATGCTGGCAATAATGGCTGTTCACCTTCCACGTAATCTCGTTCTGGACATACCGGTCGCCTCTGCAATCACGGGAGTTATCTTGATCATGGGCGGACTCTTCCCGGTAGATGTCGGCATCAAGTATGACCCGAACGTCCAGACCCAGATCACGTTTCCAGAATGGTACTTCACCAGCCTCTACGCTTTCATCAGGGTTAGAGGACTCGCACCTTTCATAGCGGGAGCCATAATCCCTGCAGTATTCGTCCTGATTTTCACCGTGGCCCCGTTCTTTGATCGCGGGAGGAAGATAGCGATGATCGACCGGCCCTTTTGGGTTGCCCTCGGCGTGGCATCTCTGGGCCAGATCGCGATAGTTACCGTATGGGGTTTCCGAGCCGCAAACCCACTCGTCGTCCTTACGGATCCAGGACAATTGGTGATCGACCCGACCCTCTTCTTCGGATCACTGCTGTTGGCAATCGCTCTGGGATACGGCTTCACCTACGCCTTCGTAAGGTGGAGGCGCGCTAAGATAGATGCTCTTCGCGCTGCGAGAAAGCCCATACCATTTCGGAGACTGCAGCCGTACATGTTTTCCAAGAGCGAAGTCTATTCGCTATTAGGGGGATTGCTGCTACTGCAAGTGTTTCTAGACGTGTCCATTTTCCGAGCCTTAGTGGAAAACCTGAACAATTTTGTCTTGCTTGAAATCGGGATGGTTCTGGTCGCGTTCGCTGCGGCGGTTCATATATACCGTATATCAAGTCAAGCGAAGTGATTGATGGATCATGCAAGTTCCGAAGAGGCATCTGCCGGTCGTTGGCTTGCTAGGTTTGGTCATCATAGCTGCGGCAGGAGGAACTGTCTACTACTACCAGTTTCTAACCCCTCATCAATCGAGTTGCGGCGTTCCTTCCCACCGGCTCATCTTCATGACCGCCGAAATCCAAGAAGTTGGCGGCTTCAAAGTCTACAACACAGCATTCCTGAACCAGACTAGCTTACCAGGATTCAATGCTACTTATGGTCCGAGTCTTGCGGGAGTTAGCCTAAACGACTACAAACCTTCCTCAAATGACAACAAGACGATCAACGTGAACGTGGGCGATGAGGTTACTTTCTACATCAAGTCGGTCAACGCCAGCGACTCAAGACAGGTTTCGAGCTCGCACGGGTTTCAGATTTCTGGCCCCGCCACCCTTGCCGTGGTGAGTGGAAGCCTCCCGGCGGCCGGAGCCACCATTCCATTCGGCACATGGTTCAGCGTCACAATCAGATTTGACACGGCAGGCGCGTACATTTACTTCTGCACGGTTGTCTGTAGTGCCCAGCACGGTTCTATGAACGGAAACATTTCGGTCTCTTGCGGGACATCGGTCTGAAAAAGTCGTGGTAGCATGTGGTATCAGAGCTTCTCGTCGACCGTCACGTCAAAACTTCACTAGAGGAACGCATTCGGACATACTATGAGTATACTAAGCCCAAGATCTGGTACCTCCTAGTTTTCACCTCACTTACCGCGACCTTCGTTGCGGGAAGCCTACTCTCAAACGGCCTCTCTCCGATCAAATGGATCATAACCGGTCTTGCGATCACATCGGGATGCGCAGGATGCAACGCCTTGACCAACTATATCGACAGAGATATCGATGCGGTGATGAACCGCACAAGACACCGCCCCATTCCGAGCGGAAGAATTACGCCCGCCGCTGGACTGCGATTCGGTCTGGCTCTCATTGCAACATCCATCTTGTTGTCATTCGCATTGAACCTCCTCTCAGTACTCTGGATGGCTCTCGGAGTCCTCGATAACGTCGGGGTTTACAGTCTACTGTTGAAACGGCGCAGTGCCCTGAACATTCTTCTGGGGGGATTCAGCGGCGGACTGCCGGTCCTCTTCGGATGGTCAGCAGCCACACCAGGCCCAATCGGAAGCGTATCTCTACTTCCAGTACTCATGGCGGGGCTCGTATTCCTATGGATACCGATCCACATATGGTTCCTCGCAGTTACATATCGAGCGGATTATGCGAAAGTGGGAGTCCCAATGCTACCGGTCGTAATTGGATCTGTACCGGCGATCCGGCTGATAGTAATTTTCTCAATGATTTTCTTTCCATTTTCCATCGGCGTCTACCTACTTGGCCACTTCGGCCTAGTCTACGGTCTCGTCGCGCTTCTGGGCGGTCTAGTGAATCTGATCGGTAGCGTATGGGTCCTTTACAAACCGACCGAGACGAATGCCTGGAAAATGTTCAAGATCTCCAGCCCCTATCTCTTCCTACTCTTTCTAGCAATGATATTAGACGTGGCGATGCATGGCTAGGCTAGTAGTCTCATGAAAGTTCCCATGCCCCCGGGAATCTGACACATTATCACGTCTGCAATCCTCTTCGTGCCCATCATTCGCAGCATTAGATCGAAGAGAAATCCGTGAGCCATGACCCTGTCTGAGGCTTGACGCATCAGCTTCGAGTTCTCCATCTCCAAGCCAATCTGCTCCTTCCAGGAGGCCTCATAGCTGGACAGGGAAGTCTGATGCTCGAAGTAGTTGACCGCAGCCTCCGCCGCTAAATCTCCTGTAATCAGCGCGGTCTGTATTCCACCTCCATTTGTCGGCATAACCATTCCAGCAGCATCGCCAACCGCCATCACTCGATCAGAATAGGTCCGTGAAAGAGGTCCATCGACTGGTAGACTGTCCCCAATCATGGACGCTTTGCTTCCGCCGACCAGACGTTTCGATGCCACCTTGTTCTTCTCGATAAACCCGGTGAGGAGATCACGTATCTGCCAGTCTCGTCTAACATATGGCTCCCTGATTCCGATTCCGACATTTGCTCGTCCGTGCCCCTTCGGAATTATCCATCCATATCCGCCCGGCGAGTATCGCGGATCCATGTACATCTCTGCGACATCTTGCTCGACGTTGAGGTCGGTCATGAGATACTCTATGTTTGTAGCGACCGCGTAGGGACCTGCGTATGCTCTTTCTGGAAGACCGGCTCTCTCCGCAGTTTCACTTGGATAACCGTCGGCTGCGATGATAACATCTCCATGGACAGCTTTTTCCCGGGTTGGTCCGACCCAGCCTCCCTGATCATCGGGGAAGTAGTGTGCTTGGGCACCGATGTCGATATCTGCCCCTTGGCTTCGGGCGATATCTCCGAGGTGACTCTCGAACACATGCCGATCGAGAATGTAGGCCCCGAATGGAAACTCGAACTCGTGACCCTTTGGGCTAATCAAACGAATGGAACGACAAGTAGTATCGACAGACTCTGGCGGGGCGTCGATCACGTCGAGATTCTTGACTCGAGGAACGAGTTTCTTCATCTCGGCTTTGACCGGAAAATATTCCCCGCATCGGACTGGTGTGCCGAGAATCTTCTTTTTTTCGAAAACCTTCACTTTCAAGCCCTTCTTTGACAGGTGGACTGCCGCAGAAAGACCACCAGGGCCACCGCCGACGATTACAACATCATACTTACTTCCGTTCAAACCGCCAGCACTTCTCCTTTGTATTTAGTTTGCAAAGTTCGGTAGAAGTGATTTATGCGTTTGGCCCCAGTTCACACTTGTTCGCGCGATCCAGTGAATAGATTTATAATGCCCGCGGAGGCGGGTTGACGGAAATTCCATAGTTTGAAAAAATAGTAGGAACCAAAAACTTGGCGTTCGACCCTCTCCTCCTAACGACCTCTCTCGCGGCCGTCGGGGTCATCGCCTCGATAATTCTCGTTCTATCAGTCAAAAAGCATCCCACGGGGAACGCGAAGATGGTAGCCATATGGAAGGCGATAATGGAAGGCGCAAACGCGTATCTGAAAAGACAGTTTCGGACCATTGGCATCATTGCAGTAATCATCGCGTTCGTCATCCTCGCAGCGTTCAGCACGACATTCACACTGAGTTATAGCGCTGAAATCGCGTTCAGCTTCCTCCTTGGAGTCACATTCTCCTTGGTCGCAGCATACATCGCAATGTACTCCGCCACCAACGCGAATGTTAGGTCAACCGCAGCTGCAGAGAAATCGACGTATCTCGCTTTGAGGGTAGCCACGCTGGGGGGCGGGGCTCTTGGCTTGGCAGTCATCAGCATGAGCCTGCTGGGTCTCTCGATTCTATACGCTGCCTTCCGCGACCCGGGCGTCTTAGCGGGATTTGGATTCGGAGCCTCGCTGGCCGCATTGTTCGCCCAGCTTGGTGGTGGAATATTCACAAAGTCAGCTGACGTCGGTGCCGACCTTGTTGGTAAGGTGGAAGAGAACTTTCCAGAAGACGATCCTAGAAATCCCGCCGCGATAGCCGACAATGTTGGCGATAACGTCGGAGATGAGGCCGGAAGAGGAGCAGATCTCTTCGAGTCTTTGACCGCAGAGAATCTCGGAGGCATGATCATCGGTCTTATCGTCTCGATCATTCTCTTCCAGGGAATAAGCGTCTATTACGTAACAATGCCTCTGATTGTTAGATCGCTGGGAATAATCGCGACATTCGTCGGGCTCGCGGTTGCAATCTTTGAGAAGAAATTCAAGAACCCGATCAAACCGACTAGGGACGGACTCCTCGTAGCATCCGTGGTAGCGGCGATTCTCATGTTAATTGCGACATGGTACGTCTTCGGTCCAGCGGGCTTGACGCCCAGTGGAACTGCTCTGGCTGCATACGCGCTCTACGGCTGCATGGTCTCGGGGCTGGCGGCAGGATTGCTTATCGTGCTCTACACCGAATACTATACAGGTTCCGAAGCGAAGTCCGTAATTACGATTGCCGAGCGATCAAAGTCCGGTCCGGCACTCACCATCATGTCAGGCACCGCGGTAGGGATGATCTCAAGCGGACTACCGGTGATCACTGTGGCGATCACGCTTCTCATTTCATTTGGGCTGGGAGAACAGTTCGCCGTCCAAGCTGGAATCACCGACACGTTCCTGGGGGGCGTTTACGGCACAACCATGGCTACGATGGGCATGCTCTCAACAGCCGGAATCGTCTTGACCATGGACGGCCTAGGTCCAATAGTAGACAACGCCGGTGGAATCGCGGAAATGTCTGGCGCCCCCGACATAGTTCGTGAGCGAATAGAACCTCTCGACACGCTTGGCAACACAACCAAGGCCCTTACGAAGGGCTATGCGATGGGATCCGCTGCTCTAGCGTCTCTACTACTCTTCCAGGCATTCGTGCTGGAAGTTGCGAGGTACCAAGCTAAAATAACCGACCTGACCACTATCACGAGCGCCCAAGCCATCCTTCTAGGAACGAAACTATCCAGCCTGGGATCTGCTCTCGCCCTCAACCACCCCGATGTTGTCATAGGAGCCCTGATTGGGGCTATGCTTCCATTCGTATTCTCGGGGACAGCCATTAACGCGGTAAGCGTTGGCGCCTATCGCATGGTCGAAGAAGTCCGGAGACAGTTCAGGGAGATTCCTGGGCTACGAGAAGGAACTGCTAAGCCAAACTATGCTGCAGCAGTGGACATCTCCACCAGAACAGCTCTGCGATTGATGGTGGTCCCTGGCGCAATTCCAGTGGTTGCACCGATCGTGGTGGGAGTGTTCCTAGGCTGGGCCGCAGTCGGAGCATTAGTTGTGGGGGCCACACTTTCCGCCATCCCTCTCGCTATCATGATGATGTGGGGTGGGGCGGCGATGGACAACGCGAAAAAGTATGTTGAAGCAGGACATTTCGGAGGCAAGAACACTGAAACACACGCCGCAACGGTCGTCGGTGACACCGTCGGCGATCCCTGGAAGGACACGGCTGGACCAAGTCTGCACATTCTCATCAAACTCCTCAACACGATTTCCTTGGTCTTCATCCCACTCTTCTTGGTAGCCCTGATTTCCTTAGCTTAGCCGGATCGGGCGGATTTGAGTAGCCCCGCCAAAAGCAGCGTTCTAAGAGCGATCCTGGCTGACGACGCCTCGGTTAGAATAGCAACAGCACTCGGCATACCGGGAAAAACGGAATCGAAGAGGGTTGCACTCACGTCCGGACGGCTGACAACGGAGGAAATTGTACGTCGCATCAAAGAACTCTCGAAGCTACGAGACGAGATCCTCCAAGTCATGCGACAGCTCAACTTGACGAGGGAAGCTACCCCGAGCATGGTGGATCAGTTGGACTATGATAGTGAACTGGAAGCGACGAAGCGAGAATTAGAGGAGGCTAGAAACGAGTACCAAGAAGTTCAAGGAAAGATCGAGAAGATCCAACGACAGATCGACAAGTCCAAGAAGAAAATCGCGGCGCTCACAGAAATATCTCAAACTGGTTTCACTACGGACCAGCTAGAATCCGAAGCCAGGGACTTCCGGAGAGTCCTAGGACGGTTGCCCGTCAAGAAACTAGACACCCCACAGAAGGCCTTGCAGTCACAATTCAAAGACCAAGCTATCCTCGCGGTCGGCAATAGAAAACAGAACACGGTTTACGTCCTCTTTGCCGCACCAAAAGACAAGTTTTCCCAAGCGCTTCAAACACTTCTTCTCTATGATTTTACGCCTGTCGAGATTCCCGAACACAAATTGGATGTAAGATCGGAAATTCAAGCAGAGGAAGAGAAAGCGAAATTGCTATCCGAGGAGCTTGAAGGGTTGAAGCTGCAGCTAGACGATTTGCGTCGAAAGGCAGAGCAGACCCTGAACCGGAGGCTCGACGAAGTCGTCGATGCCTTGATGCTGCTCCGCGGAATCCTCAAACTTGGTGATGGTACCCAGGCTTCCCGTATCTACGCTCGACTGGAGGGAGTAGTTCCAGTTGAAATCATGAACAGTCTGACCAGAAAAGGGATCATCGAATTAGAGTCGTCCTCGTAGAAGAGCGCGTATTTGTGAGCGGTCCAGACCTCGAAGCACAAGCAACACCGCGAATAAAGAATACATTGAACGCCGCGATTCAACGAACAGGAAAAGAAGAATTTGCCAGAATATCAGGAATTGAACCCTCAACTCTAGACAGAATCCTGGAAAGCGAGGGAGGGTTTGTCCCGGTAGGGATCGTAACGCTAGCATGCCAAATTAACAGAAGCCACAACGACCTCGAACCTGCACATTCGAGCATTAGCGAGTGCTTGAGAGGAGCAATTTTGAGATTGCCCCAGCAAGCGGACGACACAGATATGATAGCCAGCATTGAGTCTTCGACCCCGAGAACTCGACGAGCTCGATTCTCAAAGGTTCAAAGGCGTACTGGACGAATCTGTGACCCTTCGATGCTTCGAATAACGGGATTCAGTATCAATCTGTTTACCTTTCTCCTGCTGGGATACTTCTTGGGTGGAATAGTGTTGGGGCCATTGTTTGGACTTGGCTCATGCGTGGGAGTCATGGCTACATCGCCATGGATCGCTCCGTGCGCAGGGTCCGGGATAGGACTCGTGGTCGGATCAGTTGTCGGGCTTGCATACACGTACTACTATTTCGTCAAGAAACTCTAGTCACCCAGGGAAATGGGAAGTGTCAGGTATCACTCTGGAATCGCGACTAGGGATCTGATCTGGTCTGGTTTCATTCCCGCTCCAACTCCTGCGACGATGGCTGCAAGATTTCTAGCCTCGTTCTCCTTAACAACCAAGAAAGCAAGAACAACTCCCAGGGTGTATGGGAATCCGAGAAATATCCTCTTGCTAATGTGGGAAGCGTGTTTTCTTGACGCGACTTCTAGGAAGGAGAGAGACTTTGTCTCTTCGTACTTCTGCCTTGCACCTGAGAGGATACTGTGGTAGTATGGATGTGTCGATGCTAGATCGAGAGCTTGAGTGACGTCCTGAGCGACTAGGAGCTGGTCTATCGTCCGATCGTCAAGTTTCCAAGATGAGGGGATGAGGTGATCTCGCACATTAGGGATTCCGATCAGTTTGCTTCTTAGGATGATAGCCAGGTTTGCCAGGTCGATCGTTCCTCCGGCTATGGGAAGACAGCTCTCTCGGTCGAACCCTCGAAGCTTGCGGTTCACGTAGTTGTAGAAGCGTTCTTCTCCCCAGCCACTAATGATGTCTCGAACGAGGGAGGCTCTTTCGCCGGCAAGGTCATCCGTGGAGAAGCTCTTCACTCTGTTTACCAGCGCTCTGTCGCCGACAATTCCAACGATTGTCCGGAGATCGTCCATCGAATAGAGACGGTGAAGTTCGGCCTCCTTGAGGAGAGCCAAGGGCTGACGAGTTGACACGAACTCCTCCCAGCCCTTTCCTTGAGCTTTGAAAACCACTATCGCCGCAAGGTCGTAGGCGTCGAAGCGGCGGCTAAACTCGAGGAGAAAGTTTCGCGCTGATCCTTGGGAAGACGATATAAGCGTCCTAACTCCTCGAGCGAAACCTAGACGGACCGCTCTTTCCGTCTCCAAGGGGGAAGAGCCCTCTCTTAGTTCCGAGAGTTCTTTGCCATATGGCCCGTCTGCAAGTACGCCCAAGATCTCGCTCTGGGTCCGGAACTCGGCCAGGGAATGGATTTGCTGCCGTTCCAGGAGTTTGCCCTTTTCTCCTCGGATCTTTGCGATTGTGTAGTTGTCTCGGACGATATGGGATAGAATCTCTGTTCCCACGACAAGTCGCTGCTAGCTTGCTTGCAGAACGAGCAGTAGAGCCGTGACGAGGGCATAGATCGCGAGCGCCTCCGCCAGTATCAGCGTGATAACCGCTCTTGAGAATATGTCCGGCTTCTCTGCCGTGGCGGCGGCTAGAGCGCTTCCAGAAGTGCCTATACCAAATCCAGCGCCGAGCGCGGCCGCTCCCATCGTCAATCCGCCGGCGAAGATTCGGACCGAACCAGCGAGGGAAAGCGCATCGCTAATGTGGAAGATTGAAAGAAGACCGACCACGAGTCCATAGATTGCGAGGGCTTCCGCGAGAATGGTCGCGATAAAAGTCTTGAACATGACCTCGGGCCTTTCGACCCCCGCACCAGCAATGGCCGGCCCGGAGATTCCTATTCCAATTCCGGCACCAATGGCAGAGAGAAGGACGCTAAGTCCGCCGCCGAAACCGGCCCAGAATGTGGGGCACAACGTAACAGACGTCAGGGTAGCGCAGTCAACCACTTAGTTACACAGTCCAACTTGTCGGTTCTCGGTAGGGCGCGAATGACAATCCCGATCCTTCATAAAACTTGCTAAACCATTCAACCCAGTGAAGCCTCAGAGTTTGCACGAAAACGATCAAACCCTCTAGAATCATCACCAGAAGATTCCCTGCTACGGCGCCTGCTATTCCGAAAGAAGTGAAGAATGCGAATTTTATTGCAAAGTCTGCGAGATTGAGAGCCCAGATTCGAAGATAGGATAGAGTATTGCTACCTGCGCTAATGAACACTTCGAAGAAATGGAGAGGTCCCTCCTTCACCGCCATGATCCCCATGGGAATGAACAAGAGTACGAGCAGTGCAGGGTTCTGAAGGAGCACTCCGAACTTGTAGCCTGAGATGACGACCTGAGCCGCGAGATAGATGAAGATAACGTAGAACCACGCCCAAGAAATCGGACCGTAGAATGCGTGCCTGATCTCGTGGTTTCGCACTTTGTTGTACGTGCTGATTACTAGGCCGGATAGATAGTGTCCTACTCCGAATAGGAGTATCACAGACATGTAGATGAGGAGATGAGAAATGTCCGGGGTGGCCGCGAAGGCTCCTTCGTTCGGGTTGAAGAAGGGTCGAAATCCGAAGATCGCATGAGACTCAAACCCGAAAAAGTCGCCGAAGAGAAAACCGAAAATTGTTATGCCGATGCCCAGCATAACTATGAGTTCGGCACCATTCACGAACAGTTGCCCAATCTCGAATACCTTGACCTTCCGTCTCTTCAGCCACAATAGGAAGAGACCTAGAACCAAGAATATTGGACCCTCGCCAAAATCTCCAAACATCAATCCGTAGATCAGCGGAAAAGTGAGAATCATGAAAACCAAGGGGTTCGTCTCGCGGTAAGATGGGATGCCAAAATTATCGATTACGGACTGCAGAGGCGTGCTCCAACTGGGGACTCTAACGAGCGTCGGTGGGGTCTGTTGCTCCTTAGCCTCAAGGCCGTTCTCTAGTGATCCGCCATAAGAGACTTCCCGCCCACCTTGATCAGCCTCTACGTGAACAGAAACGAATCCGTTACAGACGAGCGAAACCCCTTCTGTCAGCCTCTGGACACTATCCTCGGCGACCCATCCTCTGAGCATGTAAGTCGACTCTGTAGTAGACGAGTTTGAGATGGCTCTAGATCGGGCTTCCAGAATCTCCGTGAGATATTCGAGAGTTTTGAGCCTCGGTCCGTACTCGTTTGCAAGGAGTTCACGCTGGTGCTCAAGCTTCTTCGCTCCGTCCTCGATCTCCACCAGTCGAGTATCAGTGAATTTCTTGGCTTCCTTGGGATCTAACGGAAGTTCTGCCCAAGGCTCTTCCACCTTTGCACCTAGTGCTGTGGCTGCTTGTTTTGCATCATCTTCGAAGGCTCGGGGAAAAATCGCCAGGAAAGTCTGTGTTCTCTCTGCAGTATGGGTGATGACGAAGATCAGGTTTCCGTAGGTCAACTCATCTAGGTCTCTCTGAATCGAAACGGTTGACTCTCTTGCACATTCTCCGGCGAGAGTGACGAGGAATCCGCTGCTCCCGATTGTGCCGAGTGGCATTCCTACCGCTTCTAATCCGGAAAGGAAACGTGAGAGTTCTGAAGTTCTCTCCTTGTCAGCTAGTAATTTTCCTTGCGATTCCTCTAGTTGGCGAACGGACCCTTCGAGTTTTGAGGTTTCTTGATCGAGGAAGAGGGCGAGCTCATCGATGTTGTGAATTGGAGCTTCAATTTTCTCAGGTGGAAGCTCAACTTGTTGAAGGGCAGCGGCCAGTGCGGAGATGCGGTTCCTGATCGTCGCCGATTTCGACAGCAGGCTCGTGGCTTCGAATGGCGTTGCACCAGGTGGGAGCTGTTCGTCCTCAATCGTCATGAGATGAATCATCTGTTCTCTCCCAGCGTAAGAAAGGAGGTTGGGCAGCTCGTCCTTTGCGACTATGATGCTCACCTGATGCATTGTCTCTGGTCTGAGCAAGAAATTGATACCTACTAACCAAATATGGTGGAAGCGATTGTCGCTAGGAGTTGGTTGTCGAGTCTCTCGATGCGAGCCTTGAATGAATTGTTGAAGATAGTCTTTCCTTCGGGGTCGTTGGCGACTACGCCTCCCAAGTCGTCGATCGGTGTGTCGTCAGCAAGGAGTTTTGTTCCTTTGGGCAGCGATTGTCCCAGAGATTGGAGATTCTTCTTCTGCGCGTTCCGAAAGCCGACTTTCACTAA